>WNFX01000095.1_pt1 | contig 72739 bp, 76 predicted proteins | sample 5400111 | NCBI WGS metagenome assembly WNFX01 (sample SAMN13153363, study PRJNA577476) | soil metagenome | isolation source: 40 cm soil or saprolite under grassland replicate 1 | place: USA:California | collected 2016-06-15
TCCCACTGTGACGTCGAAGGAGAAAGAGGCGACTAGTGCGGCAATGGCTGCGGTCCCGTTATCTCCAGACCCGGTTCTTACGAAGACGAAAGATGAGAGAGATAGAAGGGGGCCTAGTATGACAGGAGAAAACTCCACTGCCTGTTCAGGCCTAAGACCGAGCGAGGCTATCAAATAGAAGAGGATCAGGGGGACTGGTCTGAAGCCACTATCTGCTCCACTAAACGCGTATGAGATGGCTTGCGGAAAGGGTCTCGCGAGCATCTGCCTGGTCCAATCGATGTAGAGTGGTGTGTCGGTGCCTACGATGGTTCCATCGGGATTCAATCCTGGCCAATAAGGAAAAAGGCCGAGCAGCACTGTTGCAATCATGGCTATGATCAATAGTAATCGAGGATGATGAAGAAGAATGAACTTCGCTTGAGATGGATTTGGCCTGTCGAGGCCCCTCACTTTTTCTGAGAGAGTTCGTGAGAACCTGTCGAGCCCGGTCGAGTGTTTCCGGCCAACTTTGAGGATCAATCTTGCCAGCCAGGCATATAGAAGGAGGGCGAGTAGTATTGGGGAGAGAGGAGCAAGCCCGCGAAACATACGCGCTTGATACCAGGCGAAGCTTCCGCCGGTGTAGAGCGAGAAGGGGTGTAGGACCAATTGTCCGAGGGCTATTGTCTCGAATATTGCTAGCAGTGCCAGGGCATCGTCCAGAACGAACCCGATGCTTAGCCGCAAGGATGGCCCCTTTCGCATTCTGCGAATATCTAAGGGATGCTACCGCCGGCGAATCTCCCTTGCATAACGAACGCTCTCGATTCCTTTGGATTCATTCTTACCGTTTAGACAGAACAAAATCCACAACCCTTTAGTTCCTGCTTCTCGCTCCTCTCTTACCCTTCGGAGCCCAATGCCCACCGGTCAGCTCTCGGACGACGTGGAAAATGACACTTACCGCAGGTACTCTTAAATTGAGGATACAGGAAGAGCAATCCTCTTGAGGCTCCCAATCACTAGGTATCTGCCGCACATTCTCGTTGGCCTGGCAGTCGTCTCTGTGCTAGGCGTCGCTTACACTTCCGTAATTCTTCCCTCCTCCAACTTGACCAACCCAAGGGTGACCTGGACGACGAGTCCTCTGACCATTTCGTTCGCAGCAACAGACGGGTCGGGCAGCGCAACTGACACATTCAACTGCAGCATTACCACAGGGCCTATCTCTTTTCGGACGGTAAGCAACTCTCCAGGAATCATCGCGTTAACGCTAGTTCCAGCCGGCTTCAACGATTGCGGAGCATCTCTGTTGCAGGTGACTGTGGTGGCAAACTGTGTGGTCACGGTTTCGGTCAGCCAGTGCAAAGGCAGCTTCAGTGGACTTGTTCAGGTCCGGCAGCCAACGAATTACCGCAACCTCCCAGCAAATCTGCAAGTGAACATCAACGTAGGCTAGGCTTACGTCCTTTGCGGGCGATGAAAAGTGGCTAGGGGTCGAAGTGTCTTGGGACGCGGGACGAGCTACTGAGTCTTCTTTAGTGACGCCTTGGACCTTTTGCCATGCTTGAAATCCTGGCTGAAAGTTTCCGACTGTTTTCGGCTCGATTTTCCGTTCTTCGCAAACTCGGCGTGATCCTCTGGTCCGGGTGAAATGTCGGGAGATTTCTCGTCCTTCTTCAGTTGAGACTCCGACTTATCCTTCTTCTCCCTGCGAGGAGTTTCCTTGATTTCTGGCTTGTCTGTTCTTTCTTCAGTAGATGGAAGGTATCGAGTTTGGTGGGCGGTCGCGTTCTTGACCCCGATATCCTGTTGCAATAGTTCCCACTCGTGCTTGACTTTCGAGTAGCACTCGTCGGCCATGCCGATGAATTGTCGGGCCACGGCGATGTTTCTCTCAAGCTCCTTCAGACGGGACTCAAGCTGATTCGCCAGAGTCGTATTTGCAATATCAGTCAGACTGTTGTCGCTGGCTTGTAACTTGGACATTATCTAATCAACAAACAGTCCTTCCGAACGCCCATCTAATCCTGATGTTCCTAGTGTTGGATGCCCAGAGTAGCGTCGTAGCGCCGCTTCCCGCTCTTTCTGCGTTCTTCCCACTCTACCCGATCACTAGCGACTACACCGGGTGTATCTCCGCCCAGTTGTAATGATCAGCTGGTATCTGGTCGGTGTAGTTCTGGCACGCGGGTATCGCGTCTGTCTGGCTCGGCGGGTTTACGCAGATTATCTCGACTACTAGGTCGCCGTATTGGTACTGGTCGTTGGCAGTGTTTGTGAGGTTGCTGTAGGCCTGGTCTAGGTTAGTTCGCAGGTGAGCGTCGCCGTCAGCTTCCTCTATGACCTTGTCCACTGTTCCGGAAGCAGTAATGCGAGAGTTTACGATGTGAAGCCTGTAGGAATAATAAACATGGCTGTGGTTGGACGCGGGGTCGCTGCAACTTGGAAGATGAGCCTCTTAAGACAGAGGATCAGATTTTTCCCATCGGCCAGTACCTAGTGTCACAAACCCTGAGCGTCTGGGGTACGCGTTTAGAGAAACGAGTTGACTCATCGCGTTTCTCTACGGTAAAAAAATGCGAAAGCCCTAGACGAGTATTAGGACAGAAGAAAAGGGAGAAGCTAAGAGACTTGACGCTCTCCTAGCTCTCCGGGGTTTTTGTCTTAGGGAAATATTCCTGTGCCGGATGTCTGGGTCGCGACATTGGTGCTGTCGCAGGAACCGGTATTGTTCTGGCTCGGCGTACAACTAGGGCCTGCAGGATGCGTCGCCGTGTTACTGTACTGGTCGTCGCTGTAGACAATGGATGCCATGCCATTTACCGGATTCGCTGCCACTCCGAAATCATCGAACAAGTCTCGGTTTCCCGCGCAGGTGGCCCCTGACTCGCAGACCCCACCGCTGTGGACTACTGGCGTCGCTGCTTGTTGTGAGAACGAGCTTCCGAGGGTTGTCGCTTGCAGGTTCTGTGCGAAATAGACGTACCAGGAAGCGCTTGAGGGGTAGTTGTCAGGCGTTTTCACACCGTCGAAATAGGACGTTCCATACCACACGACGTCCAGTTTGCCAGCCCCTCCGGCAACACTCCAAGGCATTATGGCAGTAGCGGACGGGCTCTGATTGATCTGAGATGGAACGGACCATGTTGTTCCATCGTCAGTGGAGAAACTGTAGTATAGATTGTGGTCGTCTGTGAAGATCGCGTACACGTTTCCTGCCTGGTCGACACTGATGTTAACGAACTGGTGTCCGTACGAGACGGACGTGTCGGGGTTAATGTACACCGAGTGATCAGTGAATGTTGCACCGCCGTCCGTGGAAACTGCAAGCCAGACTGCATGGAAGCCACAATTGAGGCAAGAGGTCTCACCTACACTTCCTATACCACTTAGGGACTGGTAGATGTTGTGGGTGGTTGGGTCGATTGCAAGGTTTCCTATCTCGTTCTGGAATGATGCCAGCCAGAGATGGTTCATGTCGAACGCGTTTCCTGTCTGGGTGAAGGTCGTCCCCGCGTCGTTGCTGCATGTGACGAAAATATCGTCCGCAGCGGTAATGCTGTGGTAGGAGACGCATACTTTGCTGGCGCCATCGGCTGCGATCCATGGTCTGTCGTCGCCCGGCACAGAGGCACCTGTTGGGTTGAGCAACCATGTGTTCCCGCCGTCAGTACTCGTACTCACGTAGACATTGGAGAGAGCTAGACTTGCCACGTACACATTGTAGAAACCGTTCCCGTTCAGAGCTGATGCGACCGCTAGGTCCGTGTCTCCACCAGCTGGTGAGAATTGTGATCCTGCTGCGGAGGCGCTGTTTGGTGATGTCAATGAGACGTAATTTAGGCCTGAATCGGTGGATTTCCAGGCGTCAGTTCCTCCTGAGAGTCCGTTCTCGGAGGAGGAGTAGAAGTTGCCACCGGCATCGGCTCGTATTGCTGGCTCTGCCGCGAAATTGTAACAGTTTCCCTGTGTGTTGGGGCAGGATAGTCCAGGGGTGTTTCCGAGTTCATAGTTAGTGAACGTGAAACTCGCAGCCCTTGCCGTTCCGATGGAGTAGACCATGCTCGTTCCGATAATGAGCAGAATCGTCGACAGTCGCAGGATGTCTTTCTTGTTCTGAGGGAGGAGATTGTCTGTCAAAGATAATTCGGGGGAGTACGAGTTATCAATGGATATAACCGGGGCGTCTACAAGCGGTTACAATAAACCACACATCGCCGATTCGTCGAAACGAGCAAGCAACTATCAAAGTAAAACCTTTTAATCTCATCGCTACTTCGATCGCATTATGGTCTCTTGGGGCACCCGCAACCTACTCATCGCAACGATATTGCTGGCAGCACTCTTCGGAGGCGTGACGGGATTAGGGGCTAGTTACTTCGCACATCCTGCCCCGACACCGCAAACGAGAGACCTCTACCTTTTCGCTCAAGACCTGAGCTTTACCGCCCCATCAAATCTCAGCTCGGACTACGTCTACTCGTCCAACCTCATCGTCGTTAACAAAGGCGACACGATAACGATTCATTTCTACAACCCTACCGACCAACACCACTCGTTTACCACGAGCGCGCCCTACGCAAACGATGTTGTTGTAGCAGCACAATCAACGACGATCCAGAACGCGAACATAACAATCACAACCAGCCAGGCAGGAAGCTTCATCTTCCACTGTAAATTCCATCAGCCGCAGATGACCGGAACAATCCTCGTGCAAGGATGAATTCCAGTCCTAAGAAATCGCCCATAATACCTCGGTTCCGAGAGAACAATCGCGTAGGGTTCGACAGCCCTGGTTTCAGGGAACTAATCTGCGGGCTTGACAACAATCGAGCACAACCATCACCAGCGCAGGCAACATAGTCGTAACCTGGTACTATTCTATTCACTATTCTCGGTTCTTCCGACTACTCGATTACTAGCGAGTATACTGGGTGTATCTCCGCCCAGTAGGAATGCTCAGTGTCCAGAACATACGGCCCCGTGATCGTGATGTGCTGGCCAGCGCTCGGTACCGGAATCTGGTTCGTGTAGTTCTGGCATGCGGGTATCGCGTCTGTCTGGCTAGGCGTGTTGACACAGATTATCTCGACCACTAGATCACCGTACTGGGGGTACCCCTGGTTACCACTATTTGTGAGGTTGCTGTAAGCCTGGTCTAGATTCGTTCGGAGGTGAACGTCGCCGTCAGCTTCCTCTATGACCCGGTCTACTGTTCCTGACGCGGTAATGCAAGGCTTTACGATCTGAAGTCTATATGGATTATAGACGTGGCTGCCAATGGAAGCGGGGTCGCTACAGCTTGAAGATGAGGTCGAACCTCCTCCGGGGGATGGTATAAAGCGGTCATAGAGATAGAAACCGGCCACAGCACCAACTAGAGACACTATCACCAAGGCCGCGACCAGCGGCGCTTTCATAGAAAGCAAGAGGAGATCCGGGTAAGTAAGCGTTAGCCAGACACCGTTGACCCGCCGCTGAGAGTCGAGGTCTGGATACTCTTACTCGCTCTCGACTCTAACCATACAGTTGTGCACTCTCCTTGTTGTAGAGAATCCTTTTCAAGGGTCCAGATAGCCAAGGGAAGATCGGCTGAGACCTCAACTTGACGTGTATGGAGTTTGGTCCGGAACACGTGAACAGGGGACGGGGCTTTGACTAACCCAGAGGTTCGCCAGAAGCAGCCGGGATTGTTGCACTTCCCCGGGCTCGGCCACTTCCTCGTCGTAGTAGTATTCACCGGGATAGAGATCGTCGGGCTGATCGAGTGGCTAGCGCTCTCGAACGGAGGGAACCCTATCATGGTTCTCGGCCAAGCCTACCCTATACTGCAACTGGGAGCCATATCCTCCCGCGTAGGAACAACGGGCCTAGCAGCAATAGTCCTCGCCGTATTCCTACTCGTCGAACACATCATCACCCAAGCGGACGCCACTGGACGATTCATCTCAGGAAAGCAGTTCATGGAGATCCTAACGTTCAGCAGCCTGGAATCCGCGATCTGGGTCATATGGCTGAAACTGATACCCGTGAACGGGATTATCGCCATCACATTTTTCCTCGCAGCCCTCTTCGTGGAACACCATATCGCAGACAATGTGAAGAAGGGACTTTCCTTCTTCAAGCTCTCCAGCACCAGGATCGTCTTCACCGGACTCCTCGTACTAACAATATCCGAGGTCATAGGCGCAGTAGTCTGGGTAGGAAATCAGAACCTACTGGCTGTGTTGATCGTCGGCTCTCTGCTCGAACACTACATCGCAAGAAACGTCGGACTGATCCGCTAGGTATGTCCTACCCTAGAACTTTTTGATTCTGAGTGAGGAAAATCCTAGTTCCGCTAGGACCTCCGCAGTGTGTTGTCCTAGTTTTGGGGCTGATCCTGTTCTCTTCTGTTTTGTCTTGTAGAATCTCATCGGTGACCCTAAAACTGGAAGTTTGCTTTCTGACCTTGTAATCATTCTTCTACTAAGAACTTGAGAATCTCTCACTACGTCTCGAATGCCAAAGACCAGTGTGGCCGGAACTTTTGCCTGAACTAGAGTCCTTTGCCACTCCTTGGCCTTTCTCCGGCGAAACATTCGCTCAAGAATGGGAATTAGGAGCCGTCTATTTCTGACCCTCGACGGATTGGTAGAAAATCTTCCATCTGCAAGTAATCTCTCTTGACCCGTGGCGCGGCAGAAATTCTCCCACTGGAGGTCGTTTCCGATTGCAAGAACTAGGTCTTTGTCTTTGCATCTGAACGTCTGGTACGGAACAATGCTTGGATGGGCCGAGCCCAGCCGTTGAGGCTCTTTGCCGGTGGCGAAGTAGTAGCTTGCGAGATAGGTGAGCCATGATACGATAGAGTCGTGCAGGGAGAGGTCAATGTAGTATCCTTGTCCGGTTACCAGTCTTCTGGAGAGCGCGGCTAGTATCGCAGTGGAAGCGTAGTGTCCTGCTGCCAGATCAGCAACTGGAACGCTCATCCTGATAGGCGGTCGTCCCGCTTCCCCGGTTGACGCCATGATTCCACTCATCGCGAACGCAATGAGATCGTAGCCCAGCCGGTCTCGGTATGGTCCGGTCTGGCCGAAACCTGAGATGGACGCATACACCAAGGCTTTGTTTAGTCTCCGTAATCTGGGATAGTCGAGGTCGAACCGGGCCATCTGTCCAGGACGAGAGCTCTCGACGAAAATATCCGCGTCAACAACCAATTTCCGGACAATACTCTGCGCCTCGCGCGTTTTCAGATCCAGAACAACGCTCTTCTTTCCCCTATTGAGACTCATGAAATAATAGCTGATACCATCGATAAACGGCGGACCCCAGGCCCGGGTCTCGTCCCCACCGTCCGGTTTCTCGATCTTGATCACCTCCGCGCCGAGATCGGATAGTATCATGGTGCAGAAGGGACCGGCGAGGTCCTGCGTCAGATCGATTACTCGTAATCCCTCTAGTGGGAGGCCCATGTTCTCTTGCTGGAACTTGACTGGATTAATGTCTAGCCTGTCATCTCTTTGAGATGAGCACCATTATGTGTTCGGCGGTGTGGCTTCTTTGTTCTGATCCTTCGAAGCACGCTTGAATCTCCTCCTGATCATTAGTGTGTAAGAAATTGAGATCACAACAACGGACACGAAGCCGACGGCCCCTAGAATCAATACCCAAATATTGTTGGGAAGAACAATATCCGATATCACTGCGATACTTGTTATGACAACGATTTCCACGAAGACGTTTCGAGCGTTCTTCCGCCCCCAAGCTGTGTAGGACGGGTGTACTGATCTCAGATGGGTCATGTAATCGTCCCTATCAATAAGAGGAATGTCACATACAGGACATCGAATCAACGGACTCGGCCGAGCGCCTGATGACATCTTATCAATTCTCGAAGGACACTACTCTTGTATAAACGAGGCTCAAACCCTTCTATCCGGGAATCAAGGGTATTAGATCGAGAAATAATTGGCTAGAAGGCGATCCCTGCTAAGTTGTCATCCGAGGATGATACGATTCTTGAGACTGCTCGCCGGACCAGCGACATCTTGGGTCTGACCGGGTTCTCTCTAGTTGCCGTGTCCTGGGAGAGTGTAACAAATCAAGGTAGGAAGGGTGCGGAGGTTGTCACTCCACATTTTCCTGTCCTCGAAGGTACAAAGCTGCTCATCTCTCCTATCCTACAGGGACGACTTGTTGCTGAAGATTGGGGTCCTATTCTTGCACCCTCGTTGATCTTCCACAGGAGACTGGAGAAAGACTATAACATTGGAAAGTTGATCAGGTTTCTGCCCGGAATACTATTCTTCATAGGCTTTCTTGTCTTCTCGTATCTGTTCCTCCCACACCCATCTATCCAGCTTGTTTTTGGTCTCCTCGTGGGCGGTATTGTCATTCTTGCTCTCGGCATGTATAGTGCTGTAAGATTGGGCAGGAGCCTCGTCTTGAAAGCAGACAGAGAAGCCGCTCTTGTTATTGGAGCGCAGTCCTTGTGGTTGCGTTTTCTCTGGCGGATAACGTAGAGATTCAGGATAGCCACATCGATTACCATGATGAGACTGCGTCAATTGTCCCAAGCGGGAGAGAAGCTAGACTTAACCAGTTTAGAAGATTCGCGACGCCAATGTAGAGTGCGATCACGGCGAACGTGAGGACCAAGGCACCAATTCGGTCTGTTCTGCGCATATCACTCACCATGGTTTGGTCGGAGTTGCTCGTTTTTTCTGGCGTCTCACTGTGATGCGTTGGGCAATTACCGTCCAATACAAGACAACGAAAAGAAAGAGAGTTAAGAGGTCCGTGTGCAGGGGGAGATACACAACACCCGCTACCCCAGCAGACTCGCCACTATCAAGTATGGCATGAAGACGCTGTAGACCCAAAGTAGTCGTTTGACGAGCCTGTCACTCGCCATTTGGTTCCGAGGATTAGATGTCGTCCAAAGAAAAAAAAGGTTGCTGGGGCGCAAACTCTGCAGCCGCCACAGATAGGAACCGAGTCTAGCTCATGGATACTAGGTTCTGAGTCCTTCTTGCCAGCTAACGGGCGGTTTTCTCTTCGCTTGTTTTCTCCTAGAAATCCATTGACCGATCTCTGCTGCTATCAAGACTAGGCTTGGGACTACTAGAAGGAAGATGAAGGCGATTGGGAACCAGTAGACAAAATCTGCTGTTTGGGCTGTTGAAACGGAGACGAAACGGGCGGCAGCGACATATAGAAGGAAGAGTATGTAACTGGTCCCAGCGGCCAATCTGAAATTCCGAGTCTCCAAACCGCGCCTTGTCCTTGAGAGATGAGCGATCCGCGAACAAAAGGATTGCTGATGTTGACAGATTATGCGTGAGACAAGTTCTTCTTCCTCGTTCTAGGATCAGGGTATAGAGAGCGATGAAGGGTATTCCTCATGCGATTAAGGTGGAGCGGCGGGGGAACGAGCTGGTTGTTCATCTAGCGCTTCTCGGCGAGCCGCATGCGCACTGGTCCTCCGGGGATTATTCTCAGCAGTGAAGGCTGGGTTGACTTCGGGTATGGCCTGCATCTCTTTCTCGCCTTAGCACATGGAGTCCCCAACACGTGGCTCATCCAAAGCTAGAATATGTCGGGGAGAGAAAGAAGGGATTCCGCGAACGACTCTTCGGAAAACGAGCCGAACAGCCACTCCTAGAAGCCAAATAGGCTCGAACCGGTCGGGGATTGACTCGTCTGTATTGAGGTCTTGCCGTACTTGGGAACAGTCATCTCAATTATCCGATGTCAGTAAGAGAAGAGCATGCAAGATGTAGCACATTACTGGTCGCGTTGGTCCCATAACACAAAGCTCGCGACCGTAATCATCTTCTCAGTATTGGGGATACTCACGGTAGTTTTCGGGCTCATATATTACCACCCACCGCCCTCATCGAATAGCAACTGGATCTGTCCCAGCTTTGGGTTGGGCCCTTGCTACCCGAGAGAGACCCTTAGCATGGAGTCCTTACAGACGAACAGTCCGACAAACATGACTCTTCAGTTAAGGAACACCAGTTCCGTCTCTATTGCCATCTGTTATTACTTTGTCGAAGACACTACGGGTCAGCAATACAAGAGCAACATCAGCAGCTCATGCGGTCCCTCAATGGGTCCTAGCACCGCAGTAAGTTTCAACGTATTGATAGGCGCGAAGCTCTTCACCTTCAATACCGGTTCTACTTACACGATTATCCTTGTAACCACGAGGAACAATGCGATCAGTTTCTCGGTTGTAGCCTAGTTGTTCTTGGATAAATACCAAAGCCGCCGCAGGCAATACGTGAGACAAGTTTTTCTTCCTATGCGATATTATGGTCAGTTGTGTCGAACGTTTCTTGGAAGAACGCCCCTTCGGTTGTTCGCAAAGCTGTAGCGGAGATCTTTTCTCCCGCAATGCTTCTAAAGATGTGAAGATGAACTTGCTGGTATGAAGACACTCAACGCAGTAGTGAGCCTGGTCCTAGTGTTGTACGGAAATACGATATTCCTCCTGTCAAATTCGTTGGGCTTTTCTTTGCCGGGTTACTCGGCATTCGGGTGGTTCATGTTAGTCGAGGGCCTGGTTTGCATGATTGCTGGAGTCGTAGTCGCGGCGATGGGCTTGACCGAAACAAAGACGCCGTGAATAGAGTTCACAAGATCCTTGGATCTGACATTTCTTCGAGGATCGACGCCTTGGAAACAGGTAGACCCGTCGCCGAGATTCTAGTAGAAGGTGAGTTGTCTCCGTTTGAGCATGAGGCTCTCTACAAGCTTCTCAAGAAACATTTCCGATTAGAGCAGCCTGGCTACTCTGAACTCCTAGACGAGACTATTGGGACCCGTGTCAACATTACCTTTCATCACCCTTACGATCGTAGGTTCTTCATGGGAGTCCTCCAGGGCGACTGGCGTGGTCTCAAGGACATGTTGAAGCAGATCAGGTACAGGAGGGGTAGGCTGGGAGCAGCCTTCACTCTTACTTTTACAGATGAGAAGATCCGGATAGTCTTCTCTTCCGGTGTCCTGGGGGATGAGGAGCTGGGGTCAGCTATGGACCAGATAGCACATCTAACTGGTGTTGTCGGGCAGATGATGCGTCCCGAGACAATGGCTGAGCCGTTAGGTCACGTTGAAACATCGTTTGATAAGAAGACGGATAGATGGCAGGATTTCCGAGGCATCGGTTTGACCGACAAGAAGGAGTATTTTTTTGACGAGTCACTATTTCGTTGGAAGACCGGCTAGAGCATTCTCCTCACAACTTCTCTGAGGATCTTTCGAATCTCTGTCTGGCAAGCCTCGTCCGCAGGCTCGCGTCAGCTTCTTTTTATCTGATCATATCCGGTTGAGTCTGTGGGTTTGATTACTCTCACTCTTCTCAAGTCCGATGGAGGGGCCGCAGCGGAAACCGTGGAGACGTTTCCTGACCAAATCGGTTCGAGTGAGATGTTGTGGGTTGATGCGGAGAGCCCGACAGGTGATGAGCTGGCTGATCTGAAGCAGAGGTTCAGCTTGGACGAATATGCGGTCGAGGACGTTGTGCATCGGAATCAGCGGCCGAAGATGGAGGATTATGGGAAAAACGTGTTCGCCGTAATCCACGTGCCCGTGGTGAAGGGGCACAGTAGCGAAATAGTTGAGCTGTTTGTATTCTTCCAGAAAAACTGGATCATAACCATTCATTCTGTCGATTCCGAGCTTATCCACTCAGTGGACGCGAGAATCAGGGCGAGAGGCCTTTCTCCTCTCGCAACAAGCCCATCGCCGGACCTGCTGTTCTATATCTTTCTAGATTTTGCCGTGGACGCTTATTATCCGATCCTGGATGAGGTGGAGAACCGACTTGAGGAGATCGACCAGAAAGCCACAACAACGTTCAAGACACGTGTGAAGAGGATGGAGAATATCGTAGCGATCATAACAACGATAGAAGGTGTGCGTAAACGGTTAATGACGCTCCGGCGTTCTCTCACGCCGACAAGGGATATGCTGGGGATGGTAATGCGAGGCGCCGTGCCCTTCGTCGCTGACGCGAGTCTGAGAAGTTTCAGGGACGTGTATGATCATTCGTTCCAGTTGTTGGAGACGATCGATAATGACCGAGACCGGACGAGTGATGTCCGCGACCTCTACATCAGCCTACACTCTGCCTCAACAGACAACACGATCAAGGTCCTGACTCTCGTTGCGACAATATTTCTCCCTCTCACACTTCTTGCCGGAATTTACGGGATGAATTTTACCGCAGGTTTCTTCCAGCCAGGGTCCAGTGACCCTCTCGGTTTCTACATCCTGATCCTAGCAATGTTCACCATATCCCTAGGCCTGGTCTACTCGTTCAAGAGAAGCGGCTGGATCTAGTACAAAGACTCCTCATCACAAACCAGCGAGAACCAGCATGCCAGATTCTTAAGCAACGCCTATAGGCTAACCATGCTAAACTCATTCTCACAACAGGAGAAGGTAGCTAATAGTAGCAGATGACAGAGAGAAGTCGCGTAACACTCTCATTCTTGGCGCATCACCTCAAAAAGGACGATCTTCACAAAACCATTCGTTCAGACTAGACCAGGATACAATTGAAAAGCTACAGGATCTTTCTGAGAAGGAAAGAGTCAACGTTAACGTTCTAGCTAACAAAGCGCTCAGAAGATACGTCGAGTACGACGTTCTAGCCGAGAAATTCGGGCTCATAACCATATCCAAAGCCTTGCTGAAGACTCTCTTTGCTCTAATGACAGAAGAACAGGCTAGAGAATTGGGCCGAAAGTCAGGTCGTGAAGCCGGCCCAGGACTAGTAACGTTCTGGTACAAGAAGTTCGATCTAGAAAACACGATCAAAGCAATAGGAAAAGTCACGTCCGAATACGGGAGAAACTTTAGCTTCGACTCCTCTTTCGACGGCAAGGTACACGTTCTGATTATGCGGCATGAAAGTGGAAAAAATGCGTCCGCGTACTATTCAGAATCCGTGAAAGCTGTTTTCGGAATGCTCGGGCTTGATTGCAGAATGGAGGAGAATGAAGACCAGGTTACAGCATACGTTGATGCGCTTCCTTCATCCACTCTCCTTCCACCGCTGAAGCTCATTACAAAAACCCCGCGTTGATACGACGCTCAGTCGCAGCGATCGAATCCACGTCCTGAGCGCGACAGGCTCACATACCCATCTTTTGATAAAACCCCTCCGGGGCAGGTCGGGCCTGGATTTAAGACAGGGCCAATATCTCCAACTTCCAATACGAAAAATGGAAAGATGGGCAGACTACAAGGCTTTAGGCGGAAAACTTGTCAGAGTCCGGTTGAGAGAGGAGCAGGGCCAGATCCGTTCTATCAGGATTACTGGTGACTTTTTCCTTGTTCCTGAGGAGAGTCTGGGGAAGCTTGAGAAAATGCTTGAGGACGCTCCATTGAGGGAAGGGGAGCTGCGCCTTCTTGTCAACCGGTTTTTCCGTGGAACCGGCGCCCAAGGGCTAGGGGTTTCCTCTGATGACTTTGTGAAAGCAATACTCTCGGCCCAGGAGGTCTAGTTGACGGAAACCTGGCGTTTGATCGATCTCGAGTATCGTGATAATCCGTTTATGAACATGGCTGTGGAGGAAGCGATACCCAGAGTGGTCGGTGAGGGAAAATCCCCCAGCACCATCCGGTTCTGGCACAATTCCAACACGATCGTTCTCGGTTGTTTCCAGTCCGCAAAGCTAGAGGTGAATATGGACGCGTGCAAGGAGACTGGGACCGAGATTGTCAGGAGGTTTACCGGCGGGGGCGCAGTCTACCATGACAGTGGGAACTTGAACTATGGGATATCGTTGCGGAAGGATCATCCACTGGTTCCCGGTCAGAATCTACAGTCTGTTTTTGAAAAACTCTCAGAAGGCTCGGTCCAGGGCTTACGCAAGCTTGGAGTGAAGGCCGAGTTTCAGCCTGTCAACGATATCCAGGTTGACGGGAAGAAAGTGTCCGGAGCTGCGGGTAGTATCCGGTGGAACACAGTATTCCATCACGGCTGTATTCTTGTTAATTCCGATCTCAGTATTCTTGAGAAGGTGTTGAATGTTCCGAAGGCGAAATTGGAGGATAGGCATGTTGCGAGTGTGCAGAAGCGGGTGACGACTGTCCGCGACGAACTGGGACGGGATGTTTCCACCAGGGAGGTTCGGGATGCTATTGTGGATGGGATTCAGAGTTGTTATGGGGTTGGGGTGGAGTCCGGGGTTCTGACAAAAGAGGAGTTGGGTTTGGCGGAGGAGTTGTATCAGACTAAGTATAGTCGGTTGGAATGGAATTTGGAGCCCTGATCCTGATCAAGACTTGGATCTGTCTTTGTCAAGGGCTGTATTCTCTTCCGGGACTCAGGCATGGTGATCTTGGTCAATAGCTCGCCGTGTGTTCTGAACCAGTCAGGTATGATGACGGCTCGCAGTAGCTCTTGAACTGTGACTCCACGCTCCTTGGCCTCCGCATCTATCAAGTCGAAAGTCTGCTGTCCGAACGCTACCATCACTTTTATCGAAGACATGTTTTTTGGTTTTACACCTATTTTCCCGCTTATACGGGGTCCTGAAAAACGGACCCTGAGGAGATATTTTAGATGTTTGATGTATTTACACGCTGGAACTGATTTAAGTCTGCCGGAAATAATCCGATCAGGAACCCGAAAAAGCACCCGTACTTAGGCCCCTATTAGCCTCGCCTATCAGAACTCGATCGTTGGACGATGGAAGAGAACAGTTGAACCATGAGGAAGAGCCCCTCAGCAGAGACGGTTGAGGGTTATCTTGAACTGCTACCAGAGGAAGTGAGCTTGGCTCTCGAAAAGCTTCGAAAGATCATCAAGGCCGCGGCACCCGGCACGACCGAAGTGATCAGTTACAGGATTCCAGTTTTCAAGTACCAAGGGCGCCCTCTGGTCGGCTTCGGCGCGGCCAAGAACCATTGCTCGTTCTTCACGATGAGCTCCAGCATGATTCCCAAACTGGCGCGCATGCGAGCCGCAGAACTCAAAGGGTACGATGTCAGCGGTGCCACGATCCACTTCACACCTGATAAGCCGCTCTCGGCCGCGCTCGTGACGAAACTTGTCAAGGAACGAATCGCTGAAAACGAAAAACGAGCGAAAAGGTGAGTCTAGACAGTTGTTCTTCTAGTCTTGCCGCGCTGGGAGAGGCTCTCTTTCAGGACCCGTCTTTCGGGTCCGTACCCGTAGGTTCTGAGCCAAAGCTTCACGATTTCGATGCACTTTTGACAACGGATTCTCTTGGCCTGGACAAGCTTTCTCTTCCATATCTCTCGGGTGGCGTTCCAGCTCTCCTGGCTTGCCCGTTTCAGTTGAGCGCTCTTGTTGTAGTAGTCTGTCCAATAATCGACCCAACCCGCGTGTGTAGGGGGTGCAGATTTTCCATGTCCGACGGGATGATGACCGGCCATTCTAGCTCTCCCGGTCGAGATTGTCAGGACGTCTGTATACCCTTTTTCCCTGGCTGCTAGATAATATCAAACTGAGAGAGTCTGGGAAAACTTATCTTCCATCATACCGCTTTCTCACTATATCTCCCGGAAGCGGAGTGATCGATTCATCATGGCAGAGAATGCTGGGAAACATCGTTAACCTGCCCGCAACAGCTAGAGCAGGCGTAGTCGTAGGCATAGACGGTTTGAATCGAAGAAGCACAAAGAGTAGGATACAGTCATGAGTCCATCGGTCCTCGTCCTTGCGGGGTCCCGCCCAGGTGTCCGGAAAAAAGCTCCTTGGGGAACCGCGCTCTTCTCGAATCTTGCGGTAAACTTGAGATCTCTCTCAGGTATTCGTCAGACTGATCGTTGCGATCGGGATCTATTCGGGGGTCTAAAAAAGGGGGGAGGTTGACGGAGCTATTATTGGATGATTACGCTTTGAAGAACGGTGCATAAGCGAGAAGTGTCTCGCTCTTGAAGATGCCTGGGAGGTTACTAACTCTCTCAACGGAAGTCTTCACAATGTCTTCAGAGGTTCTTGCTTGCCAGAGGGCGACTATATCGAACTGTCCGGGTACCGTAGATGCTTCTACGAAGCCTGGGATGCTGCTGAGCTGCTTGATGACGTTCTCGCTGGTAGTGTGCTCACATGTTAACAAGGAAACGCCGAGAGCCATTTGGTTCTCGAATTTCTTGGTCGGCTGAATACCGTCGAAGCCGGTGTGAGTGTCGGTAGTGACTACGTCGCTGATGTTGCGGATTTCTTTGACTGTCTGGTATACGTTGTGTGGTGTGTTTGGTTTCAGGCGTAGAACTAGGTCGTATCGGCCTGTGACCGGTGCTATCATGTCAATCTGGCTGTTTCGCTTTAGCTCCTCAACCACGTTGGTGCTGCGGCCCGGATTGACGGTCGCGAACACGTAGGTCGGGAAATTCATATTGGTTTGCATTGTTGTTTTTTCTACTGCATTTTATTGCAAAGTAGTAACAAGCGTTACTTGCTTATAAGACTTTTATTCCAGATACGACGGTATATTACACAAGGAAGCAGAGGTCACAAAGACTTGACAGCTCAAAAGAACAGCGTCAGCGTCCCAGAAGCGGTACGCGAAATTCTGACAAGAAACTACCCCATCTACCAATGCCTCAAAATGAAGCTCATGAACTTCCACTCCCTCGCACAACTCATCCAACCACAAGTCAAACAGCTTAGTGGAAAGGATGCGACCATCAACACGCTAGTTGTAGCGATCAAGAGATTCTCCGACACTCTATCCAATGACAAAAGCCCCGACGCCTCAAGAGTTCTCAAGGACGCAAGAATCTCGCTCTCAAGCGGCATAGTGGACGTGACGATAAGAGCCCCAAAGATCCAGTTCTCAACAATAATCAAAGAATTATCAGAAGTTTGGAGCGATCTCTCAGAGTTCCCACATATCTTCCCACTCTCAAACTCGATCAAACTTATCCTGCCTGGAGAGGACTACGCACTAGTCCGAGGAAAACTAGAGAATCTTCGAGAGGCGACGACACAGGCGAACGTGGCCAAGTTGACACTCAACCTCTTGCCTCGCGCCGAGATGACCCCTGGAATAGCATCCTACATCACCGAGCTACTGTTCAGAAACGGCATCAACATCCTCGATGCGTTTCTAGGCTACGGAGACATCATAATGGTCGTCGACGACAGAGACGGACCACTAGCCTACGACGTTCTACAGGGAGAAATACATGGCTCTTCCACATGGAGGAGTGGAAACCATGGGCCCTCACGTTGAGGCCGAACCTATCCCCATCACCATGCAAACTTTCTTGAATAAGAAACGCTTGGCTAATTTCTTATGCCGATTGTTAGAGTTTTAATGTATCCCGGAAGAACGCAACAGCAGAAAGACGATCTAGCCAAGGCTATCACGGACGCCGTGGAGAAGATTGCAAAAGCGCCACGGGACCAGACAATAGTAGTAATCCAAGAAGTCCCCAAAGAACAATACTACGTTGCGGCAAACCGGGCAGCGTAAATAAGCGATCTACCTGTCAGCTAGGTTGGGAATCTTAGACTGGGGGTTGTCGGATGCAACCGGTCCGTGACCACTCTCTCTTTGAGATAGACAAATCTATCCGGCAATGAATCGTCGTACTCGAAGTTCGGGGGCAAGGAGAACTCCTTGTACAGCTCAACTATTGTCCTGTAGGCGATGACACGCGCACTCGTCCCTAACCTCTCCATCAGTGTCTTTACAACATCCTCGAATCTGCTAGGGATATCCTCTCGACTAATCCCCTTCTTGCTCAGGAAATCATAGATCCAATCCCGGATGGGTCCACCCATTCCTTGCAGGACGCGGTCGAACCAGTAGTCTACAGCCAGTTGAAACCCAGGCATTAGGTTAGTACGCATGGATAGCCCAGACTACGTGATGAAACAAGCGAATGAACGACCGGATACGCCTAGCGTTTCCAGCATTCGAACCGAGCGGTAACCCTTTCTACCATGCCCTAAACCCGATTCTAGACCAATCTATGCTAGACAGGTAATGCTATCCGCTACTTAATAGTAGTCATTCCTTTACCCATCCCTTCCAAATTCCCAGGGTTCCTGCCCATTTCTGAAACTCCTCGAACGAGGATAGGTTGTCTGATTTATGCCTCTCCTTCAACTTCAATGGTGGCGTCTTGCAAGCCTGATCTAGAATGAAGAGGGGGCGCTCCTTGGGAGGCATCTTCTGCCATTGCTTTGTGTAGCAAGGCACCAACTTGGGACCCGATTAATGGCTACCGGTCACTAAGACAAGATGCTTCGGGTAGGCTAACTAGTCGCGTAGCCTACCAGAGACTAGCATGGCTAACATCAAATACTAAGTATTCTAGTGGACCAGTTCCGAACGTTTGGGACGGTTATTGATTCGGCGGCGTCGCTTCGAACCTTCTTCGAAAACTCGCTGACTAACAATCCGTCTTTTACCTATCCACTCCGGTATGACGCGCTCCCTGAGCAGATCCTCGACGCTCGTTCCTTCTTCCCGGGCGATACTTTCCAGTTGGTTAACCAGTTCGTCCTCGAGCACCACATTCAACCTATGGGTCCGTCTACCCAACGATCACCCTGAGACTCAGAATCAGTTCGGGTAATCTCGAACTTAGGTGTGCAGTTTACAAAAAAACACATTTGGATACCTGCAAATGAGGCGTGTGTGTTTGTGAACTGCTTTTGATCCAGGCTGCAATACGTTGGCTACTATTGTAATCTGCGGGAATTCGCCGTCTATATTATTGCTCGCCGAGCTCGATTGGTTGCGAATTGGGGCATGATTCGGTTTGGCAGTGGATTTCATCTAGACGGAATTAGACGATTTCGGTCAAGGATAGTCTAGGGTAGCCTTGTTCAAAGCCGAATTTCACGCCGTGAACGTTAGTAATCGGTTTGATCCCATAGATTAGTAGTGACCCGTTGACCGTTTGCATCTTCAAATGGTAGTCAACTGCTCTCAGAAGTTCCTCCCTAAGGTTGGTTGGTCGCGAGATTACGCCGACGCTGAGCGCCCTTGAGTCACGAATGCCTGCTCCTATTTCGGCGATGCCGGGCAGACCTAGAGTTTCGCCGTAGAGCTGTACTGTCTTGTCGAAATCGTATTTCAGCGCCCTCGCGGATGAGATGGTTCCGAGTTCGTTCCATGCGTTGTTGAACGCGGCTAGATCTTCCTGTAGCCTGCCTGTGAGCTTCACCCTCCATTTTTCATCGCGAAGAACTTGGTTGAACTCTGCGATACGGACCCTTTCATTCAGCACTGCGTCTCCCACGTAGGTCTTCAGAGACTCAGCAATGTTTTGCGAGCTGAATATGCTGTAGGGGATGATGAAAGCTGTCCCACCCTGGTTGATGAAGTTCGCTGCCATGATGTCGAGGAGAAGTTTCACGGAGTGGGGTGAGACGGTGCTGTTGACATCCAGTAGAAGAGAAGAGCCTTTCCTGACTCCACCGTCCAGTAACGCGTCGAGGTCCGGGCTACCGGTCGAATAGGAGGATTCGGAATTACGCACGGGGCTAAGCAATTTTGGATTGACTGATCTGTCAATGTCGAAGTGGAATTCAACCCTCGGTAGTAGGGTGAACTTGCCCCCATCGAGCGAAAACAGCGCCCTCTGTGTGTGGAGCCTGAACCCGCGAAGCTTGTTGACAACCACACTCCTCACAGTCCTGTCTTCCAAGTGGGACAGCGACAGAGTAACGATACCATCTACGAGATAATCGAGTTTAGGAGAACTTTCGCTTTCGCTCACAATTACCGCGCTTAGCTTGCTCTCTTCCAAGTCCTGAAAAATCGCGGTTTCCATTGCATTACGTTGTTCCTCCGTCGCGTTCGCTATTGCACCTTCCCAACTGTCCACAACTATGATGCCTTTCTGTTTAGCTCGCTTCAACGTAAGAATCCTGCCAACAATGTTCGCTGCTCCTGCTATTCGGCTATCTCCTCCTACCCGTGTCTCGCTGCCCGCTGCCTCTTTTCCAGACATAGAATCGAGCACTTCATGAACCCCGGGGAAGTGTCGGTGCAGTTTCGAAGAAGAGACCCGGCTTGACACATACACCTTGTTGGCAGAAATTGTGTGAGGACCGATGCGGGTTCCTTTCATCTCGTTGAGAAGTTCAAGGGCGAGCGTTGTTTTCCCGGTGCCCGGGGCACCTTGGATGAGCAGAACGTTTCCTGGCGATTCTAGGAATCTTGCCATAAGGTCGAGAAGGTCGCCAGACTTGGGATGTGCAACACCTGTTTGTTCCTCCTCAACCCGGGGTTCTAGCGCCGTTTCCTCCTCGCCTTTGTCATCCTTAGCCAGCATGATACTCTTGCGCCAAGTTGGTTCTTCTCCTGCGACAAGCATTGTGTAACCAAACAACGGATTCCACGGTTGGACACAACTGAACATTATGGCATCGATCGAATGGGCGAGGAGGCCATACCACGCGGACCAAGATAGAAGAAACGTTTCAAATGACATTGAACCAATGTTTCACTACTGTCCTTGAAGACATACTTGGCCGAACCGTCAGGGAAGAGATCTTCCAATTATTGGAGAAGAACGGGATCAAACAGTCGGAAATCTCCAGCAGGTTCGACGAGGTTATCGAGGTCCTCGCAAGAGTCTTCGGAACCAGTGCCCAGCTTCTTGTCTACAAGACGGTGGCAGAACTCTACAAAGAATATTCCCTGAGGACTGGCTTCTCTTTCGGCGAATCCTTGAGAGACCAAGTTGCCCAACTAAGGGAGAAGGTGGTCAGCGACCTCCTGAAGCCTAAGCACTATACTAGCATCGACCCTTGACACAAATCACACTTAGGAAATCTCAAGAGGTCACCAGCAGGATGACTCTGGCCGAATCTTTGACATAAGACCAGTCGGCCAGTTAGTCTATAAATAGCGCGAGAGAAGAATGCTTTGCAATGTCATTTCTCTTCATTGAGGGAGGATGTCTCCTCTGAAGACCAGTTTGATGAAAACTGGCAAGAGGCGTAGGATGAGGAAACTGGAGAACAAAGGTGCAGCGCGAAATCGCCAGCAACAGCCGTCAAAGACCAAGAAGATTGTGAAGACAGTAGATTCTGTCCTGGCACCCGGCAAGACGGCTCCTAATTTTTCTCTTAACAGTACACCGGACCAGAAGGTGTCCCTGAACGATTTCCGAGGACAACCCGTGGTTCTTGCATTCTACCCTGCGGACTGGAGCCCCGTATGCACCGACCAATTATCGCTGTACGCTATGGTGATGCCAGAATTCAAGAAGTTCAACGCAGAACTCCTCGCCATTTCAGTCGACAATATCTGGTCCCACCTTGCCTTCGCTAAGGACCGGAAACTCAACTTCCCCGTCCTAGCAGACTTCGAGCCCAAGGGATCCATATCCAGAAAATATGGCGCCTACAAGGAGAAGATCGGCGAGTCCGCCAGAGCACTCTTCGTTATCGACGACAAGGGGATCATCAGATGGAGCCATCTCTCACCTGACGGAATCAACCCCGGAGCCGACGGCATCCTATCAGCCCTAGAGAATCTGAACAAAGCCCAAACGGCAGAGAAGAGCTGAACTCGAAAATGTCAGGAACAACAACCGTTGCACGAAAGCGAACCACAGGCAAGACCCTGCTAGAACCAACAGCCAAAGAACCCACCGAAAAATATCGGGCCCCCAGGCTGGAAATTCCCGTCACTCCGGAGCGCGACCACATAGAAGGGCCAGCGAACGCAGCTCTAACGCTCGTCGAATACGGAGACTATCAATGCCCATATTGTGGCGCTGCATACCCCGAAGTGAAAAAAGTCCAGAAGGAACTCGGGCCTGAACTACGGTTCGTATTCCGCAACTTTCCCCTGACTAACATGCACGAGCACGCCATGAACGCCGCCGAGACAGCAGAAGCAGCCTCTGCACAAGGAAAATTCTGGCCCATGCACGACTTTCTCTACGAACACCAAGCAACTCTCGGCGATCCAGGCGTCGCCCTCGGCTACGCAAAGAAGCTGGGCCTGGACACTCAGAGATTCGACCGCGAGATAGCTCAGCACATGTATCAAAAACGGATCAAAGACGATTTCATGGGAGGAGTAAGAAGCGGCGTCAACGGCACTCCAACATTTTACGTCAACGGAGTTAGACACGACGGAGACGCCGTCGCCAAGGCCCTAATCGAAGCCCTAGGTCAAACCAAATAGGACGCTCCAGATAGTCGTTGGCAAATTGGTGGCGGAGCAGGTTTTTTGCAGGCTCCAGAAATTCTGGGAATTTCTCCGAAGACGGGGATCCACTCCCAGTTGCCCTACGAACGGCCATATGTTTGCCTGTCGAGCTGGCAATTGAGTATGTGTAATCGCCCGAAGCCGAGAAGATCTCGCATCCATTGTTATTGAGATGATTGTTCAATGCCTTGGAGGAATTCTAAAGGCTCTGCACGCCCTTTAGCCTGCACAACTCTCCGAACGCTGTCCGAGTTTTCTAGGTTACAAGAGTCTTTAGTTGTTCGGACATGCGATAGCCATGAAGTGAGCATTGCTGGGATGGTCCAACCAGCAGCGAGGCTAGGGCGGTGTTCCATCAGAGGGCTCGAACCTTTCTGTTGTTCCTCATGTTGAGCCTCATACTCGTCACAATCATCAGCGAACCAGTTCGCGCTCCCGCGGGGGAGACATATTCTCTATCAGCGTCGCCTAGTCGAATCCAAGAAGGAAGCACTACCGCGCTATCTCTCGCAGTGACTAACGCGTCATTGTTCACGAACTACAACTTTGCCTGGAAAGTAGCAGACTCCTCGGGCGCCAGCAATACGCTTAGCAAGACGACTAACTCGGGCTTTAGCGCCAACTTTGTTCAGACGGTAAACTATCCTCAAGATTTCTCTGCTGGCAATGCAAAATACGTCGGAACCTATACGGTGAGAGTTAACGAGACCACGCCAGCGAACAAGCCCAATGTTGCCATTACCTCCTTTCAGGTTGGCCTCACCGATGCTAATACTTACCAACGGACATCCAGGACCAGCATCCAGGCAAGCTCCTATCTTTCCGGTGAGAGGATCACCCTCAACATAGCTCAAGCCTCGACCTCTATTCCTGGATTCCCAGCTCAGGGGGCTGCGGACCCTACCGGTCTCTTTACCTACACTTGGCAGTCCGCCCCAAGCACGTCTACAGGCTCTTACACCATCTCTCTTCAGGGAATGACGACCGCTAAGACGCCCCCCGACACTGAAACCATAATTCTCTTTCCTGCAAACATCACAGTTCCTCAGGCCGCTCTTATTCGAACGTCTATTCCTAGAAGCGGAACAGAAGAGCTCCGAATCGTCGCGAACTACCAGAGCGGGGTTCCTGTGCAGTCAGGCATTCTTCCAGTAACCTTTGTTGAAGCTGATTCTACGACATCTCATGCTGTAAACGCGATTTACAATTCTACACTCAATCTGTTCCTTGCTACCTATAGGATTCCCCTAAGCGGACAGACGGGTAGCTGGGCCGTTCGCATTGACCCTTACACGTTCAATGATGGTTACGGCAATGGAGGACCAAGTCAGGGTACGACTATCGCGTTCACCGTTCAGCAGGCCGTGTTAGCCGTCTCTGTCTCTTTGGTTAACAAGACCTACGCCTCTGGTGACGTATTTCCAATCTACGCGACGGTTCTGAGCCCGGATGGAACTCCCTTCGGCGCGGGAACAGTGACAGCCACGATCGAGCTTTCTAGCACGGGAGAAACCATCGGCAGTCCAATTTCTCTCTCCTACGTGCAAGGTCAAGGCCGGTGGGTTGGGAGCAACCTGTTGAACTCAACCGACAAGGCCGGCATCTGGATAGTGGACATAAAAGCATCCGACTCTTACGGAAACTCTGGCGAAGGCAGCGGTGCGCTTCTAGTAAACATAGGACCTGCTCCAGGAAGCAGCCAATATGTCACCCTCTTCTACTTCATCTTGGCCGCCGTCCTCCTCGGCGCAGGGGCGACGGGCGGTCTCCTTTTCATGCGGTTCAACAAAATGGACGCCCCTTTTTCAGAACTCTCGAAGCTAATGGGTGGTGAGTTCCAGCAACCAACTACTCTGATGATTCGGGGAGAGTCGGGTTCCGGAACGACCATGATAGGTCTACAGCTCATCTATCAGCAATTGATGCAGGGCAAGCATTGCGCTATTCTCACCTACAATTCTTTTCCTTCTGAGATCCAGAAAAAAATGGAAGGGTTGGGGTGGAACATTAGCCAGTATGTTCAGGATGGACATCTCAAGTTCCTCGACTGCTACTCAGCACTGGTTGGGGAACAGGCTCAGATCAGGGACCCGGTTGATTTTACGGAAGTGAGCATTCAAGTCAGCCTGATGATGAGTAGCGCTCAAGAACCCGTGACAGTTCTCCTCGATTCGTTCACCCCCATTTTCAACTCCGCCCAAACCCGCCACGGGATCAACTTCCTTCGAGTGTTGGGAGCCAAGATCAAGAACGATGGAGGCTTCTTCATTCTTACTGGAACAAGAGGCTCTCTACCTGACTCCATAGAGAGCAACCTCGAATCGATTGTGGATGGAATAATAGATCTCAAGCTCGTCCGAAAGGGTAAGTCTATGATCAGGACACTTTCAGTGAGAAAGGTGGCAGGACGTCAGATTGCTTTCGCCGAGACAGAGTTCAAGATTACAAAGGGAAAGGGAGTCATGTTTGTGGAACCACGTTTCCACGTGGGTCTTCCCGCCATCACTAGAACCCTAGACTCTGCGATAAGACAAGCGCGGTTATCCCTCAAGACCCTCGAAAAAGAGCTGGAAAGGCGTTGGAGAACGGAACCGGACCCAGAACAGACCCCGGAACCTGACGGTGAATTACATTAGAACCCGTTCCCAGGAACACCCCCGCGGATACCCCAGATTTCGCGGACTCAATTCTTTCACATTTCCTGTCATCCCTTTCCCCAATCAACCGTAGTCACACTCCTTTCCATTTGCGGAAGGTGACGGTTTCACTCCTTTTGGGAAATCCTTACTTGAAAGAACAAAAGAAGAGAGAGTCACAAAGAAGCAAATCCGTGCTCTGTTAAACCGCTGGAACCTTCTCTGGTTGACTCGTGGTTGTTAGAGTTACGCCGAGCTGCTTGAACAGTCCTACCAAGTCGTAGAAGAGCTTCTCTTCGACAATCTCGTTGTTCTTCCAGTGGGCAACGGTGCAGAACTCAAGCTCGAATTTCTTGTTGGTGGCAGGGACCATGCGCCCATCTGGGCCCATGAATGGTCCTATGTTCTTGCCTGTCCATCTGGCCACTGAACACGTGTAGTCGCCGTAGCCGAAGAGGATCTTGTAAGGATTGTTATCGAGATGATTGTCAAATGCCTTGAAGAATTCAACAGATTCATTATGATGCGCGTGACGTCCCCTCGTTGGCTCAGGCTGGCCCGGCCAGTACACTGCAACGTTCTCAGAGTGACGCTTCATGAACGTCTCCCAATCTTTAGCATTCCACGCATTGTCTAATGTCTGCATCAGTCGCAGGTTTTCTTCAACACTCATTCCGAAAATTCACCTCGTTAGACTTTGGATCGGACACCCGTTCAACTATTATGTTTATTCTTCGCGTTCCTTTCCTTCCTTATGATCGCAAGTTCACTCGACAAATGCTTTCACATTTCCTCCCATCTCCTCCTTAATCGCTCCCACTCATTTCACCCCTCCTCATGCGGCTGGTGATAGTCAAGGAGGTCATGTGGTGTTGGACTTGCAACAAGGTCATGGAACACGAAGTTAGCAATCACCCGGGCTCGGCAGGCGGATGGGTTACTATCGTCTGCAAAGCTTGCAGAGCAACACAGGTTGAGCAACTATGGAAAGATGGAACGATACGAGATTCTCTCAGAGGCCAAATCTAGGCCATTAGGTCAGAAAAAACCGGGCAGGTTTGCCATTCGAGTTTCGCCAAAGACCTTCTCTCTTATGGGCTTTGAACAAGCCCCCATTTCTTGCGGGGTGATTTTCTGCAAGGCTCGTTTTCCGAGCGGGTCCCGCGATTCAGGGCAAGGTCCGGGAGTCCACTCAAGAGTCGAGTGGTAACTGGGCACTTGAACTCGGAAACTCGACACGCAGTTCGATAGTGCCTATGCCCGAAATGTGGCTATACTAGTTTCTTGCCGAAGAACTCGCTCACAAACAAAGAGTCTGGTTCTCAGTCGGCAAAGCGAGCAGGCCGTTCGGCTCGGGCCACCATGATCCCGGGCGAGAGCGTGAAGGAAAAATTGAGAGTGAAAACAAGAATGGTATCGTTAGATCCGCACCCGCAGCACCGAGCTGCCGGGTTTGAACTAGGAGGAACTTGATCTTGAGAGTTCACTTACTGGCCGCTATGCTAATTATCGGGATAATTGCTGTTCCTGCTCTGCCTCGAGCGCAGGCAGCGTCTGGAACCTACTTCGACAACGTGGTCGTCATACTGATGGAGAACAATGCCATTAACAATATCTACAATCAAGTCCCATTCCAGACGACCCTCGCCAACACTTACACTCTTTCAACCGCGTTCTCACAGGTTGGTAGTCCAAGCGAGCCGAACTATCTCGGCCTCTTCGCCGGCAACACCTTCTACAGTAGCGACGGAAACTGTTGTTTTCAGCTTTCGAACACCAACCTAGTCGACAGGCTTGAAGCTGCTGGCCTGACATGGACCGCGTTCGCTGAGGACGCATCTGGAAGCGGGACCTGTGGATTCAATCCTCCGAGAGCAGGCGATCATTTTCCATTCATCGACTTCAGCGACATGCAGACAGCCGCTCGTTGTAGTAATTTCCAGAGCACAAGCTCCACAGGAGACCCCGAGTTCATAGCCGCCTTGAACCAGCCGAATCCCTCCAATTTCATCTGGCTGACACCAAACGACCAAGACAATGCTCACGATAGTTCCCCGACCACTGGAGACAACTACCTCTCCACTCTAGTCCCGCAGATTCTGTCAAGCGCCACATTCACGACCAAGAGGGCCGCCCTATTCGTCGTTTACGATGAAGCGAACGGCTACGGGAGTTCCAGCAACTGCTGTGTCTACGCAAGCTGGTCGGGACCTGTGGTCAAGAAAGCATTCCAGTCCAATAATGCTTACAGCCTTTACTCATGGCTTCACACTATCGAACAGAATTGGGGGCTGTCCACCATTACGAGTCACGACGCAGGAGCCCCGGTCATGACAGAGTTCTTCGGCTTAAGCGCCCCGCCCCCGCTGGCAACCAGTTTTTCGTTCAATCCCTCAAGTCCCGCTGTCAACGCGCCGGTCAGCTTCACGGCTGGCGCGACAGGTGGAACTCCGCCGTACGCTTTCAGTTGGAGCTTTGGTGACGGAACGACTGGAGCTGGTAGTACGGTCACACACGTCTACGCGGCCGCTGGAACTTACTCGGTTATCGAAACCGTATCCGATGCGACAACCCACACCGCAACATCAACACTCTCAGTCACGGTTACACCCCCTCAACCTCTCTCCGCTACTTTTACAGTCTCCCCGGCACAGCCTACAAACGGGACAGCCGCCACGTTCACGGCCACGGCAACCGGAGGCACTTCACCGTACTCCTTCACTTGGTCCTTCGGCGACGGTGTCTCAGGAACGACAAGTCCTGCAACGCATGTCTATGCTGTTCCAGGAGCTTTCACTGTAAGTTTGATCGCGACGGATGCTAAGGCCGCCACTTTCACGACGAGTAAGTCAGTCACCGTCATCCAATCGGTCAAGTCTGGCGCATTCCCGTACGTTCGAGCTTGGGATGGAATTCTGCCAACTGAGTCAACAGCGGACCTGCAAGCCACCTTCACGCTTCTCCAGCAGAGAGGCTACAACGCCGCTCGAATCAGTCTTGTTGACCCTGTACTCGGAGTCAGCACCTTCAACCAGGCCGCCTTCGACAATTTGCTTGCCATAGCGAAACAGCACAATATTTGGCTCATCATGGACGACCACGAGTACGGTATAACCAACGAAGCCGCATGGCTGTCCTTCTGGTCTCCGATAATTACCGCCTACAAGAATGAGCCGATGATAATTTGGCAACCGAGGAACGAGCCCAGCAACTCAGCAGCGCAACTCTCAACCTTCTACCAGGACTGGATCACCCAGGACCGCAACCTAGGCGACAACCATTGGATTATCGTCAGCATAAGCTACGGTCAGTTCGGCGCCCCAAACGACAGCACCTTTCTCTCAGCCTTTCCAACCGTAACGGACCCTCTAAACCAGGTAGCCTACGACTTCCACGACTACTACTTCTACCAGTACAACCCTGCCTGGAGTGTCTCCGATGCCCAGGCGTACGCTGCAAACGTACCGTTAGCAGTCTTGTCCCTTGAATCCTTCAAGAACGCACCCGCCATAGTCTCAGAGTTCGGAGCAGACCCGAGCGGAGGCGGACCTTCTCCCCCGGACGCAATAGATACGAACTGCAGCTGCCAGTACTCCCCGGAATCGTTAGCCTACGTTGTGGCTGTGGTACAAGGTCTCGACAATATCAAAGGCGCGTACGGGCTCTGGGAAGCCGGGGACTGGGACGGGAGCGGAACGGCAACCGGAGCCATGACAGTGTGGGGACAGAGTATCCCTATGCCGGGCCCGGTTTCCACCGGGGCCACCTATACCCTGACCTTCCAGGGTTACGATTTCGACGGGGCTAATGAGGAGACTATCACGATGAACGGAAACCTTGTCGCCAGCGTCCCGTCAGTCTTGACCACGGCTAACGGCGCAACATGGATCGCGTTCACATTCGACATAACCAGCTTTGTGGTTCAAGGCGCGAACACGATATCGTTCACCCACGCCAACTCTGATTGTCTAGTCGACGACCAAGTGCGCAATTTAGTTGTCAGCAACCAGACGAACACTATCTACAGCAACGCGACAGCCGAGAACATCAATACGGCGACCAACTGCACTTACACCCTAACCTACCATTTCACGATTGGCGTAGGCGCACCCTCGCCTCCGCCATCAACCATTTTCACGTTTCTCCCCTCAACTCCGATCATCAACTCGCCCGTAACGTTCACAGCCACAACAACAGGGGGAACCGCTCCGTACACAATAAGCTGGAGTTTCGGTGATGGAGCGACAGGCACCGGAGCTACAACAGCCCACACTTATACCACAGCGCAATCCTTCACCGTATCCGAGACAGCAACGGACTCATCATCCCCGTCACAGACTGCAACGAGTTCCAAGGGAATAACCGTCACAGCTCCACCTCCACTGTCAACCAGCTTCACATTTCTCCCATCAAGCCCTGTCGTGAACTCTCCCTTGACCTTCACGGCGATCACAACGGGCGGAACGACTCCCTACACGATAAAATGGAACTTTGGCGACGGGACTACAGGGACAGGGACTTCCGTCACACATGCTTACTCGAGCGCTCAGTCATTCACCGCGACCGAGACCGCGACTGACTCTTCTTCACCCTCCCAGAACGCCGCGGGTTCCCAGACAATAACCGTCTCGGCGCCACCTCCGCTCTCAACCAGCTTCACATTCCTGCCCGCGAGTCCAGTCGTAAATACACCTGTGACATTTACGACGACGACAAGTGGAGGAACCTCTCCATACTCGGTTACCTGGAATTTCGGTGACGGATCATCTGGCACAGGAACCTCGGTCACACATACTTTTACCAGCGCCAAATCATTTACAGTAAAAGAGACGGCAACCGACCTATCTACGCCAACGCAGACAGCCACCAGCACTCAATCTTTGACTGTCGTCGCAACCCCGCCTCTCTCCGCAACCCTACAGGTCTCCTCATCCTCGCCCCAGGTTGGCCAAACCGTAACGTTCACCGCGTCAGCGACAGGCGGAACCGCTCCGTACACTTACACCATAGCTTTCGGCGATGGTACGACTGGTACCGGAAGCACTACAACCCACGCTTATTCCATCGCCGGATCATACACTGCCAAAGTGACAATTACCGATTCGGCTTCGCCGAAAACAAGCATCGCAGCAAGCAAGATCGTCAACGTGCAGGCGCTGGTTCCACCCGCGTTGTCTCTTCCAGGAAACCAGACCATCGTTGCAGGGACATGGATCAACTTCACTGTCACAGCCGTTTCCTTGAACACGGGCGGCACTGTCAGTCTCTCGGCAACAGGGCTACCGGCGGGCGCATCATTCAATCAGGCAACCGGGGTTTTCTCCTGGAAACCAAGCTCGAGCTCGAGCCAGATAGGGTCCCACACGGTCGTCTTCACGGCCATGGATAGCAGCTATCCCTCTACACCAACGAGCAAACCAATGGAGATTCAGGTAAACCAAGCAGCTCCAGGGGGGTCTAACGGAGGGAGTGGAGGTTCAGGTGGAAACTCGAACGGAAGCTGTACACTATGCGGGATATTCCCGAGGATCTCGACCAACACTGGTCTCCTCCTTGTCGGGGGATTTCTTGGACTGGTCAGTACGCTTGTGGTTTTTACGATCAGAGCTCGAATGAGTCTTGAGCGGACAAAGCGACGCTTGGAAATTCGACGCCGTTAGCAATTGTCGAACCCGCCGCTATTTTGTTTAGCTGAGGCCTGCAAGTTTCAGAACATAGTATGATAGGCCAGCTATCGCGGCTGCCGCGGGAATCGTGAGGACCCACGCGTAGACTATTCTACGAGCTACTCCCCATCTCACCGCTGAGAGTCTGCGCGTCGAGCCGACACCCATGATCGCCCCGGCTATGGTGTGAGTTGTGCTGACGGGGATACCAAGGGACGCGGTGGCGAAAAGTGTTGAGGCAGCTGCGGTTTCAGCGCTGAACCCGCCGAAGGGATGCAATTTTGTAATCTTCATCCCCATGGTCCGAACGATCCTCCATCCTCCGAAGTAGGTTCCAAAACCCATCGCGGTTCCCGCCAACAGTATGACGTAGAACGGGACATAGAACGTCGAGCCTAGCAATCCCTGCGCGAAGAGAAGGGCCGCAATAATTCCCATCGTCTTTTGCGCATCGTTCGTCCCGTGCCCTAGACTGTAAAGCGCTGCGGATACAAGTTGTAGCCGTCGGAAGGCGTGGTCGGATGTGGAACGGGAATACCGCATGGCAATTCTCACCGTTAGCAGTACTAAGCCGATGGCGAGGAAGAAGCCGATCACAGGAGACAAGGCTATGAAGTATGCTATCTTGCTGACGCCAGCGACCTGGACTACGCCCCATCCTCCCTTCACGACCCCAGCGCCAATGAGACCACCCACCAAGGCGTGAGACGAACTCGTGGGTAGTCCAAACCACCACGTTATGACGTCCCAAGCGATAGCCCCGGTGAGAACGGCAAGCAAGAGCCAGGCAGTGACTATCTTGGGGTCTATCGTTCCTTTACCGATGGTCGAGGCGACATTGACTCCGAAGACGAATGCCGCGACGAAGTTGAAGAACGCCGCCCAGAGTACAGCGACGCGAGGAGTCAGAACCCTTGTAGAAACCACGGTAGCAACGGAGTTCGCCGCATCATGAAACCCGTTCATGAAGTCAAACCCTAGGGCAACAGCAACCACTAGGACAACTATCTCAAACGGTACTGCTGTGGACACTATGAAACCCTTTCTTAGGCTAGGAATACTCCAAGATAATGTCCCGGATCACCTGGACAACATCCTCGCACTTGTCAGTAATTGTCTCCATCAGTTCGTAGATCTCCTTGAACTTGATAAGGGCGATAGCATCGGTCGTCTTGAAAAGGGCGGCGACCGACTCGTTCAGAACGACATCCGCCTCATTCTCTAAGGTGTCGACCTCGTTGCATCGAGTCTCGATCTCAGATGCCTTGATTTTTTGAATGCTAGCGAAGGCGAAGTCGATCTCCCGAACAGATTTCAAGACCAAGTCCGCGAACCGTCTCATCGGTTCCGTTGGCGAATCGACCTCATATAGGAACAGACGGTTGACGGTGGCGTAAATGTAGTCTAAGACATCGTCGTAGAGAGAAGCCAACTTGCTAATGTCCTCTCTATCGATGGGAGTGATGAAGGTCTTTACGAGACGGTCGTAGATTGAATGAACAATTTCGTCACCGTGATGTTCTATGTCCTTCAATTTGTTCCTCTTGTCCGCCAAATGGTCGAAGTTCTGGATCAGCTCATTGAAGGCCACGGCGCCTGCCAACACATTTTTTGACTCTTCTTCGAGAAGCTGGAAAAAGATTTTCTCTCTGGGTATGAGAAGTTCTCTGAGCCCCATGGGTAACAAGCAACGCGAACTAGCTCGGAGATAAATCGTTTCGGTTAGGGGAACTCGATTTCCTACTGTCTTTGAACACCAGCGCGAACTCTGGAAATAGACCTTATACGGGATTTCCAACAGCCCACCGTTTCACCTAACAGGAAAAACGAAGCGAGGCTGTGGGATGCAATACAAGTACACTGTACTGACGAACACGACTATCGGCGCGTTCATGTCCCAGCTTGATGGGAACATTGTTCTCATCGCGCTGCCAACGATTACTCGAACATTGCATGCCTCCGCCTTCGAAGCCCTCTGGGTCCTTATGGGCTACATTCTCATGACTGCTGTTCTGCTACTCTTGTTCGGCCGACTGGCCGACATGTATGGAAAGGTGCGTCTCTACAACCTCGGATTCCTAATCTTCACAATCGGCTCAGGGCTTTGCAGTCTCGCTACCACAGGGACGATTCTGGTTTTCTTCCGTCTCGTCCAGGGAGTAGGTGCCGCGCTCATCTGGGCCAACAACGCGGCCATTCTGACGGACGCGTTTCCTCCTAACGAGCGGGGACGGGCGATTGGGGTCAATCTAGTCGCAGGTATCAGTGGATCTGTAATTGGCCTTATTCTAGGCGGGGTCCTGACTGTGGCGCTGGGCTGGCAGTCCATATTCTGGATAAACCTGCCAATAGGAGCATTCGCGACGTTCTGGGCTTTCAAGAAACTCCGGGAACTCGGAACTGTCAAGCATGAGAGAATCGATCTGCCGGGGAACTTGCTGTTCGCAGGAGGATTGTCCGTCTTTCTTATTGGGCTGACCCTCGGAGCCCTGTCGGGATACACTTTCCTTGACGTAGGACTGATGATCGTGGGCTTGATCTCACTAGCTGGGTTTGGTTATGTGGAGCTGAAGACTACGACTCCACTGATGGACTTGAAGCTGTTCAAGATCAGGCCGTTCACTGCCGGAATCCTAAGCAACTTTCTCGCCTCTATCTCAAGGAGTGGGATCTCGCTAGTGCTGACCATCTTCTTTCAAGGAGCCCTGATCGAGGACGCGTTGACTGCCGGCCTTAATCTCATACCATTCGCCGTAGCCTTCGTTACTGTAGGGCCTTTGAGCGGTTATCTATCTGACAAATATGGGGCCCGAGGTTTCACCACGGGGGGTCTGCTGATATCGGCCGCGGCTCTATTCGGGTTCGCCATAGTCCCAGGAGATGCATCTTACCCGATTCTTGCGCTTCTCATGGTCGTCAGTGGGATCGGCGGTGGGATGTTCGTCGCTCCTAACATCAGTTCGATCATGAACGCGACACCAGTGACCAGAAGGGGGGTCGCTTCGGGGATCTCGGCTACGCTTGTAACAACAGGCGCTCTTCTCAGCCTTTCAATTGCGTTCGTCGTGTTAGCGACAAGCATTCCATATAGTCTTCTACAAACAGTCTTTGCAGGCGAAACCCCCACGGGCTCAAACGCGTCAAACAACATTCCTCTCTTCATTGGTCCTATGCACGCGATATTCCTAATCATGGGGATCATGAGCCTTGTTGCAGTTGTCCCGTCGGCATTGCGGGGTCAGAAATTCGCGGGATTTCCTGAATCGAAAGGCGCAACCGCGGAACCGGTGGCTTAGTTTGTCAACAATTAATTATTCGCGACTTATGAGGATCTAACCATGGTTCTCGTCGCGAAAGACATTGTGGAGAAGGAGTTTCTCTCTCTTTCACGAGACACAACCGCACTGGAAGGGGCTCGACAGATGAAAGCGAAAAGACATGGATACGCGATCATTGCGTCCTCTACTGGCAGTCCTGAAGGGATAGTTACCGAGTGGGATTATCTTTCCAAGATTGTGGCCGAGGGAAGGGACCCCTCACACGTGACGCTCGGAGACATTATGACAAGTGATCTCGTCTCCGTAGACGCGAACGTCGGACTAGATCAGGTCGCGGAGCTGATGGCCCACAAAGGGATCAGAAGAGTTCTAGTCTTGAAGGACCACAAAGTAATCGGCGTCATTACAGCAGCAATCATGCTCTCCAGACTGAAAGAATATGTCGACAAGGTCTCATCCACAATCGCAAGACTCCAGTCCCCAATGATGTAGGAATCCTCTGCATCTAAACAGCAACGTTTAACACGGGAATTTGCAGAACATGATATGTTCTCCTATGGCCCAGACGCTCCAGTTCAACGGACACGGGGAGCTGGCAGCGGAGATTCTGCGTCTGAAAGAGGAGAGAAACGCGGTCATTCTGGCGCACAACTACCAGGTTCCGGAGGTCCAGGATATCGCAGACTTTGTAGGAGACTCGTTAGGTCTCTCGCAAGCTGCGGCTAGAACGGCTGCGGACGTGATCGTGTTCTGTGGGGTTCATTTCATGGCGGAGACGGCCTCGATAATCTCGCCGAAGAAAACGGTCCTATTGCCTGACCTCGGCGCTGGTTGCTCGTTGGCGGCGACGATTGATGGGGAGAAGTTGCGGTCTTGGAAGAACGAGCATCCAAACGCTGTCGTTGTATCCTACATCAACACGACTGCCGAGGTCAAGGCTGAGAGCGACTACGTCTGTACTTCCGGCAATGCGGTGAAGGTTGTGAACAGTATTCCGCGAGACCGAGAGATTCTCTTTCTCCCAGATTTATTTCTGGGGGCATTTGTGAAGGAGAGGACAGGACGTGAGATGGAGATATGGCCGGGGGAGTGCCATGTTCATGCGGGGATTACGCCGGATGTTGTGAATCGGAAGCTCGCGGAGAATTCTGACGCGGAGTTCCTGATTCATCCCGAGTGTGGTTGTGTTACCCAGTTTCTGTATTTTGCCGAGAAGGGCGATCTGGATATGCCCATGATTAACGTTGCTTCCACGGAGGGCATGGTTCGTCGTGCAAGGGAGTCGAGCGCGGACAAGTTTTTGGTTGCGACGGAGACGGGTATTCTTCATCGTATGCGCAAGGAGAACCCTGACAAGACGTTCCTCCCGGTAAAGGAGGATGCTGTCTGCCAGTACATGAAAACCATAACTTTGGAGAAAGTGGCAAATTCGCTGAGAAACCTGGTCCACGAAGTAAGGGTCCCAGACGAAACAGCTGGAAAGGCACGACTGGCCATCCAGCGCATGTTAGAACTAGCTTAGCTCACGAAGAGCCCGACGGGCGAGTTCGGCCCCTCAAAGGATCTCGAAAAGATTATGAAAGAAAACAATCGCTGAAGGCGGTCCCAACGGCAGCATGTCACTGCTATACCATAGAACTGGACAATGAGGAACATCACAATTTAGATGGAGTTCGGCGTATCGGTCACGGAACGCGACATGTCAAGGGTCCAAGGAAAGACAGATCTCTTAGGCGATCTTTCGAACACGAGTCTGAAGGATAGATGCGAATCGTGCAGCAATATTACAACCTGCAACGTGTGTGGAAAGCCAATTTCCGGGTTCGAACATATCGGCGTAAGAGCGGCGACCGGTCAAGAATCGGGAATCTGGCACTACGCGACTCCTTGCCGCCATCGGAACCAGATCCGCGCTAGATCTGCAAGTGTAAAGTATGGTGGCGGCCCACTCTGGAAGAACGGCTACACTTGGCAGAACATATACTGGGGCTCATACTTCGCAAGCTCCTCTTCGTCCACCTGGGTACAGAGTATCGAAAAGGCGGTCGCGGACATAGAATCAGACAAGACATATTCCGCGGGATTATCCCAGTACAACGTGGGAATCGGTAAGCTCAACTCCTTCATCATCATAAAGACTACTCCGGCAACGAAAATATCTGACGGACAACTCAGACAGACACTTGCTAGCTGGATAGCGTCAGGCACCGTTCCCAACCTTGGAACCAAGGGAGCCTACAACATATTCTTGCCACCAGGAGTCACCGTATCCCTCTCACCGGTAGAGGTTTCATGTGCATTCTTCTGCGATTATCACAATACCGTGAACGGGTCCAACGGTCCATTCTATACAGTTGAACCCTATCCGTGTAGCAATGGTTGTAATCCGTGCACCAACAATCCTCTGGATACTCTAACGCAGGGGTTGTCGGAGGAGATGGTAGAATTGAAGACGGACATGAACCCGGGAACGGGGTGGGTGATAGGGAACCTTGAGCTCTGCGACTATTGCGACGCGAGATTCGTCTGCAACAGGATCAGCGGCGGCGAGTACGTAAACTCCTGGTATGACAGGAACAAGAAGGCTTGCTGGAAAGGAACCTGAATCTCTAGATGTCAATCCCTCGCATGCCCTGTTGATTTCTAGCGATCCTCCAGGAGACGAATGCGTCATCTTGACTAGAACACGGATGTACTCTTTCTGACGGTTGTTAAGAAATCATGATGGCTGAAGCAAAATGGTTGATACTGTTTGGAATCGCGTGTTACGGGTTTGGGGCACTTTCTGTTACTGCGGACGAGCTTTATGGAATCGCCCAATTTTACGGGACCAATGGTGTCTACTATTTCCCAATCATCGGAGCAAGAGGGCTGTGGGACGCGTGGGTCTACGTGTTCACAGGGTTAGGAATTTGCTTTTTTTTGTGTGTATTCTCGGTTTTGATGCTTCAGCGGACAAAGCCCCCAATAAAGAGGCGCCCCCAGTCAGAAACAAGGACAGAATAGAGAAAAGCCTCTGCGTAGCGTTTAAGGTGCTTAGCAGGTAGGAGTTGACCGTCTTGGCCGACGTTGTGAAAGAGTTTCTTTCGAACTACTCTGAGGAAGTACGGAGGATAAGCGACGATCTGCGCAAGATGGCAAGGAGCGCGATGCCTGGAGCGCACGAGTTTCTTTACTATGACGCCATCAACTACTCCCTCAGTGATTCTCCGCTTGGTCGTATCTGCTACATTTCGCCGATGGAGAAACATGTCACAATCGGATTCCTGTTCGGAGCGCGACTCGACGACCCGCGTCACCTGCTCGAAGGCAGCGGCAAACGAGCACGCCACGTCAAGATCAGGACATTAGAGGAAGGGAAGAATCCAGCTCTCAAAGAATTGGTCAAGGCGGCGTGGATCCACGGGGCCGATCCAGTCCCAAAGGTGAAGAGTAGCACCAAGCGGGCTCCTCGATCGCAGCGCAGAAGACGATAGCCGTAAGTAATTCAGCCCCAAAACCGCTAAGAAGATAGTTTGCGGAAAAGAAAACCATGAAAAAGAATGATTACAGCAGCTAGAATCGGGAAACGTTAGTCTTGAACTATCAAGTAGTCTTTCTTGCTTGTCACCCTACCGGGGGTGGCCGGGTTGAACTCGACTATTATCAGCGAGAATTGACTCTTCTAGGTTCAATCAAGTCTTAGGAAGGTAGCGTATCGCTGGTGGATTTCAAAGAAGCTTCTTTCATCCAGGGGAAGCTTATCCGTATTACAAAGAAGAAGATGGAGATACTACTGGACGACGAGGAGACAGGTGAGCCTTCCATTGCCACTGTCAAACTGGCCGATGATGTGACAGTCGACCTTGATACCGTAGGGGAAGAAGTGAAAGCGATCATAGTGGACGGTAAGGTTGCCAGAATAACTGCTCTAGCCCCGAACCCAGCGGCCCGCCCTGGAAAAGTAAGCACATAGGACGACGCCGTCTACTTTCCGAAGATCTGTCGGCGATTTCATGCGTAAGTGATATTTTGATCCTCATAACTGAGGCACATTCTTGAGATGGCTAGTAATAGACTGATTGTGAACCGGTGGATTCGTAACTACGCGAAGGCCTGGCTCAAGAAAGATGCAAAAGTTATTGCTTCGCTCTTTGCCGAGGAGGCCACCTACCACTCTCATCCGTTCCGACCTTTGAACCAGGGCAGAAAGAGTATCCTGGATTACTCGCTCGGGGCGTTGGATGTTGGACAGGTGTACGAGGTTCGTTTTGGAAAGCCAGTCGTGGAAGGCTCCAGAGCCAGTGTTGAATACTGGACCACGATGAAAGAGAAATTGGAAGACGTAACTCTTGCCGGCTGCATAATGCTCCACTTCGCGAAGAACGGGCTGTGTAAGGAACTGCACGACTACTGGGTCCTGCAAACAGGGAGGCAACAAGCTCCACCCAACTGGGGCCACTGAAAATGATTTAGAAGGTCCCTAGAACGGATGCTCAAAGCGTAGGAAACTTGGCAATCCTCAAAGTCTCTTGATCGAGACTCGAATTCTACAGATATTCAAGAAAAAACAAGCGTGCAAATGTTGCGATTTATATCGCGCGACAGCCCGTTCTGCCTTTTTATAGTGGCCAGAAGCAATGGCTAAATGGCCTCGGGTCCCGCCCCGTTTCCATGTTGAAAGTAACGATCCATCTGGGATCTCCAAAACTAAAGCTAGGAGATAGAGAATGCTGACGGTAGTTCGGTTTTCACGGATCACCGCAATTATCACATTAACCCTTCTTCTCATTCCTATTATCCAAATCGCATTACCCGTCTTCGCATCGCCAGCGACGACGCAAGCCCCTCTTGTCGGCTCGTGGAATTCGAATGTCAATTGCACACCTACGACGGTGAGAATCACTGACATTACCGCGAATCAAACTGGAACGACATCTTTCAACGCTAGCCCATTCAGCCCCGGGATCACTACGACTGTTAGCGGGGGTGACGCGAAGAGATGGTTGACGTCTGGGCCAACTCCATCAGGCTGGCATTCGCCGGGTCCTGCCTGTACCATCACCAATAATTTCGGAAATCAACAGGGAGTCTTTGTTGAGATCGATGGTGTCCAAAGGGCGAGTGCGGTTTTTGAGGACTCTTCTACTAGTTATGATCCAACCAACGGCGGTGGGTCGTATGGCGGTGCGACTGTCAATGATTTTACCTTCAACATGTATGATCCTGCTATTGTCTCCAACTATGGTACGTCCTGCACAACAGCCAAAGACCCTACTTGTTATGGCCGGATTCATCTCGAGATCGACCACGACTGGCAAGCCGCGAAGTACTGCGCGTCTAGTACAGCCTGTGACCCCAATGCACTGAACAGCCAGACCACCGCAGGCGTTACGCTGATCGATTTTCAGGGCTTCGTCTACTGGGATGGTAATAATGCAAACTCTGCAAGTCACTCCTTCTCAGGATGGGAACTCCATCCTCTTACCGGTTGGAGGATTCACCAGGCATCATCACTAAACGTGGGTATCAGTTTCACTCCTTCCTCACCTGCGACCGGGCAAGTCGTGACCTTTACTGGAACAGCTTCCGGTGGAACCACACCTTACACCTTTTCCTGGACCTTCGGTGATGGGGCAACTGGCAACGGAAACCCTGTAACCCACACCTACACAACCTCAGGCAGTTACACCGCAACACTTTCTGTCACAGACTCCAAAGGAGCGACCGGGGCGGCCTCGACCGCAGTCACGGTTACCGGGACACAACCCACATCCGTCATCGTCGCCTCCGATTCTGCGCCAGGGCCATCATCACTGGCCACAGTTGGTGGCGAAAAACTGACCCAGGATCCCGCAGGTAAGATGATCGCCGTCTACACTGACAGTTCGGGAAGGATCGGGCTGGTTTATGCCGATTCTGACCCGATGCTAGGAGGATGGTCAGCTCCGGCCAAGTCATCAGTCCCCATCGCTCCCTACGAGTGGCCTGCCGCGGTTCTCGTGTCTTTGACGTCACTCCGAATCATTGTCGAAGGCGGATCCGGCACAGGAATAATCAGTGATATTCCGGTTGTGATACAACGAGACTCTCAGAACAATATTACGGGATTCACCATCGGAACGCCTAGGGTCCTTGACCCAACTGGTCTAGGCAGATATCCTGCGGCTAGTCTCCTTCACAACGGGGACATTCTGGCAGCATGGGCCTGGCAGAATTCCACCCGGACTATGGTCAAAAGCCTCCGCTGGAACTCTTCAACGGGCTGGACTAATCTTGCAGGCTCTTCATCAACTCCTGATATCGTCTTGCTGGACTCGGGCAGCATCACCTGGTTTGTCCCAAGCATTATCGAGAGACTGGATAACAACAACGTCTACCTCATGGCCAACAGGTTCACTGGACCTCCAGAAACCATAGCGCTCAACAAAGCAACCTGGAACGGATCCGGCTGGTCCTGGGGATCCCAGAACATTACCTATGAAACAAACTGCTCCGACGCGGATGATGATGCCGTCAGCCTTGCCTGGGACCCTGTCCAATCAATGGTGGTCGTCGCTTACGGCATAACTGGAACTCTGAGCTATGGGGTGTTCACATTGAATGCTCAGGACGTGAAGACTCACATCGACACGCCTTCACTAGCGGTAACCAACCGAGGCTGGGCCGGAATAGCCATCCACATCACCACCGGCGACTACTACCTCTTTCTCATGAATGTCAACACCGACGGTGGGAGCGGGCCTCTCGGCTATGTCCGACTGCCTGCTGGCGGGGCCTGGAATCCGACCGTCAACTATCTCGACTCCGCGACTGCCGATCAGGTGCTGAGCCTCAGACCAACAGGCACCAGTCCGACAATTGACCTGTTGTATGCCACGGGAACCTCCTCACCTTCTACAATCAAGTTCACCAGCGTCCGTCCCTCTAACCCGTCAAGCTTCAGCCTCTCCGCCAACCCTACTACCCTGACAACTCAATCAGGTTCCTCCGCTATCTCCACCATTACTTTGACAAGTCTCAACGGTTTCGCGGGAACTATCTCCCTCTCCAGGAATGTCTCTCCTTCGGGTCTCACCACATCCCTGAATCCCTCCAGCATCACCCTAACTGGTGGCGGAACGGGGACATCAACCCTGACGGTAAGCTCCACCACGAGCGCCACATACACTGTGACCGTCTTGGCGACCAGCGGCTCGACATCTCAATCCATCCAGGTGACGGTAAAAGTAACCGACTTCGCTGTCTCAACCCCATCAAGTCTCACCGTCACTGCAGGCTCGTCCACGCAATCAACTGCAACCCTGACCAGCCTCAACGGGTTCACAGGAACAGTCAACCTTGCAACATCTGCCTCTCCCTCGGGCGCGACCGCTTCTCTGAGCCCAACCAGCTTAACCCTCTCATCCGGAGGTACAGGCACCTCGGCCCTGACCGTCAGCTCAAATACAGCAGGAACCTATACTGTCACAGTCAGCGGGACGAGCGGCTCGTTATCCCACGCGGTCATTATCAACGTCAATGTAGTCGCATCATCGGGATTCAGTGTCACCGCTAACCCATCCACGGTGGGCTTCCAATCAGGCTCTAACGCCTCATCAACCATCAGCATAACCAGCCTAGGAAACTTCTCAGGTAACGTGAATCTCGCAGAATCGGTCACTCCATCCACGGGCCTACTTGTCTCATGCAATCCGACAAGCGTCTCCCTATCGTCCGGAAGCTCCGCCAGCTCCACCTGCACGTTCACCTCGTCCACCCAGAACACCTATACAGTCACCATCGCCGCGACCAGCGGTTCTTTGTCTCACACCGCAACGATAACAGTCCAAGTTGGAGACTTCACAATCTCCGCCAGCCCGACCACCGTAAACGTTCAGGCGGGCAGCTCCGGCACCTCGTCTATAACTGTCCTCAGCGTTGCCGGTTTCACGGGCATAGTCAACCTCTCCACATCCGTGACTCCTACCGGCCTAACTGCTTCCACCAGTCCGGCCAGTATCAGTTTGAGCTCCGGAGGATCAGGCTCCTCCACTCTCACCATCAGCTCCAGCACGGTGGGAACATACACGGTGACCCTTACTGGGACGAGCGGCTCATCGTCTCACTCAGTCACGATTGCCGTCAATGTTCAAGACTTTACTCTTAGTGTGAATCCATCATCTCTCAGCTTGGCTGCTGGTGCCAGCGGGACAGTTACTGTCAGCATAGCCAGCATGGCAGGGTTCACTGGCACAGTATCTCTCTCTGCAGTCTGCTCGCCTAGCGGACCCCGGCTCAGCTTTAGTTCCAACAGCGTCTCGTTGAGTTCAGGGGGGTCCGGAACATCCACCCTAACTATTCGCGCATTACACAAGACTCCACCTGGAACCTATACAATTACAATAACCGCGACAAGCGGGAGCCTAACCCACACGGTCGCAGTGATCTTGACAGTCACCTAGAACTGAACCAGTCCTAAGCGAGAGGAGCTAAAAGTCCCAGAAAGATACCGTAGACAATGTGGGCTGCCAGCGCGACCGATAAACTGCGGTCTGAAATTCGCGTGCCCCCTGCAGATTCGAACGCTCTCCTAGGTGCAAGCATGAAGAGAATCCAGAGTGCAACGCTATAGACAACAGCATCTAGAGGAGCCGAAAGGTTTCCAGCCGGTAGAAGCGTCAAGTAGGGTAGAAGGAGTTCGAACACGATCCCGGCGGCGACTCCATGCCACAAGTGAAGACTGATCGTCCACGAAATTCTTGGTTCCCAGATCTTGCTTGAGTTTCCTCGGGTGAGCTTAGAGATGATTATCCAATTTGATTGCCACTCAGCCACGCCGTTCATTCCCCATATTCTCCAAAAAGGGAACTCGAACAAAGTCATGAAAACAGCACTTGCTAGACCAGCAAGAGCTGCCCCCAGAAGCGTCGACGAGGCCAAACGCGCCCGATTCACACTTGCACTAGCACACGATAAATCCTTGTAAGCGACAGTTCTTATCGGCTAAAACCAAGACCTATCCCAACAAGAATCTTCACCGGGAACATCCTGCCCAATTGCCGGGAAAGCGGCGCTTATCCGCGGACAGCTCTTGCAATGGAAGCTACAGTGGTACTGGAAGAACCGGGTTGTGGTCGTGATTATCGCGCTTCCCGCATCTGCCCGCATCTTGGATGCATATTGAGAGTATGACAATTGGAACACCCTGGTTGTGTGCCCTGGTTGCAACCGCTGGAAACACTGTTTCTTGATCACTATGCCATTCAGAACAACACGAGTCAGAAGCCGAGCCTGCTTACGATCTGGTTCGCTGGAATGGGTCCAGCAGGCAACAGCCTGATCCCGCAAGCGCTCCTACATTGCAAATGGGCCAACGAATACCCTGGTTGCCATTGGATCCCGTATAATGAGTCAAGTTGTCTGCACCTTACACGATCAGTGGTGTTACGATTCCCAGCCAATCTTGGCTTCAGTCACGGTTAACACTAGTAGCTCAGCATTCTACTTCGTGGCCGGTCAGTCCTATACAATAGACCTTCATACCGACAAGTATGAATTCGGCGGATTCCAAATCGCATACCCCCCAGAAGGCTTGGTCCAAACCGGCTACACGATAGGATACGACACAAACCAGGCAAACGCAACTGTTCTCAACTTATGGTTGACCAACAGGGGAAACACTACAGCAACCCTCTCAGCTGTGACATTGCAAGACTCGATGAGCAACCCCGGCCCGGTTACTTTCCCCATGAACGGTCCTACAGTAAGCAAACCCGGGGCCACAGTTCAGATCACAATAGACACACTAGGCTCAGGCTTCTACTTTGCGCACCAACGCTTCTACTTCCTCGCCATCAAAAAGCCTCGACAGGATCCGATTCGATCTCCACGATCAATTTTCCCCAGAGCCGGAGGACGACTCAACCCCGTGCGTTTCGCGCGGGCTTTTGCCAACTAGGCTGTGGCGAATTCTTCTATGACTCGTGCTATCCACTTGCTTCCTTGGACGAACACGTCGATCCTCTGGTTCTCGTTCGGGGCATGAGTATTGCTCTTGGCATGATTACAGCCAATGGCCACTGTCGGCAGACCAAGTGTATTCGTGTAATAGTGCATGGGACCCGAAGCTGCCGAGGTCACGAGGATAACGGGCTCCTTGTGAAATACTTCCCTCCCAGCCCTCGCTGCAATCTTCGAGATCGCCGAGTCGATCGAAGTCCGTGCAGCAGGATTCTCTGCCTGAAGATTCACTTCCATATCCGCGAAACCATGCCGGACTAGGTGTTTTTTCAATTTCTCTGCCAACTTTACCGGGTCTTGGTTAGGCACGAGGCGAAAGTCCATCTTCGCCTGGGCAACGGAGGGAAGAACGGTCTTGTGTCCCGGGCCAGTGTAGCCAGACCATATTCCGGCGATGTTTGCTGTAGGGTTTCCATAGAAGGCTTTCTTGAACTCGAATCCTGTTAGGCCGAAGAGGAAGTTCTTGACACCCAACTCGTCCCGGATGCTATGCTCTTCCAATGGCATTGCCCGGATGACTTCTAGCTCTTCTGGAGTGAACGGTTTGACATCATCATACCAACCCTCGACTTGGATCCTGCCATCCTCATCTGTTATTGTGTCCAGCATCCGGACCAGACGCCATGCCGGATTCTCGACGACCGCGGCACGAGCCGAGTGCGAGTCCTTCAGTGCAGTCTGAACTTTGAACTCGACATAGAGCATTCCCTTCAAGCCAAGAGTGACCAGTGGTCTATCCTCGTAGTCGAGGCCTCCGAATTCCCAGATGGCCGATTCTCCGGTCAGCCTATTCTTGTATCGGGCAATGAACTCGGAAAAATGGGGAGATCCAATCTCTTCCTCACCCTCGACAGCCCACTTGATATTGCAGGGAACGTCGCCAGTCACCTTCAAGAAGGCGTCTATCGCCATCAAGCGAGAGACGATGTTTCCCTTGTTATCGCTCGCTCCTCTAGCATAGATTCTACCATCTTCCAACGTCGCCGAGAATGGAGGATTCTTCCACAGCTCAACAGGCTCGATCGGCTGGACATCATAATGATTGTAGAAGACAAGTGTCCTTCTACCGATCTTTGATGGAAGTTCAGCGAACACTACCGGAGGACCTTTGCTCGGGGAGAACAGCTCCACGGTGAAGCCGGTTTCAGCCAGAAATTTCCTAACTAGTTCAGCAGTCTCGACGAGTCCAAGGTTCTGAGCCGACACGCTTGGCTGTCTACAGAGCTCGCAGAGCTTTTCAACAAACCTCTGACTACTAGCATCTATCTGGTGGAAAACCGGGTCTTTCGGTTCAATGATGGTCTCGCTAGGGGTCTTAGACACACGGAATCATCAGTATAGAGAGAGTTAGAACCAGATATCAAAAGTTTGGTCGTTGTCAGACCGCGGGCCCAATTGACGGAGAAAGGTCCTGTAACGTGGTGGCGGTTGCGGGCAGAAATACCACCGCTGCAACGACTGAGGTCCAAAGGCCGCTCTTGTCCCCTATTGCGGACTGCGTCACCTGAGTCGTCTTAATGATCAGGCCGCTGGACATGAAGAGCTGCTTTCTCTCGTCCCATGCGGTCGCCGGATCAAAAGCAACACCCATAGTAGTGGCCAACATGCTGGCAGCGAGGTCTTCCGAGTAGTCTCCCGCACTCTCTTCTGGTTGTCCGAAAGAATGATGCTCGGAGAGATATCCGTACTGATTTTCCTCGGAAGGAATCGCGATGCCAATCGATGATGCGATCAGCCTATGTGGCTCTTCGGTGCAATTCCTCGCGAGCACGACAAAAGTGATCTCGCCCGCATGCAACATCTGGACCCCTTTCTCCTTCGGGATAAGCTTGCAGCCTGGTGGAATTATGCTGGAGACGGGTACGAGGTTGCAGTGTTGAATCCCTGCATCTCGGAGGGCCAGCTCGAAACTGGCCAAGTTCTCCTTGTGTTTTCCAACACCTTTCGTCAGAAAGAAATATTTCGGAATCATTTCCAGAAGAGAAAAGATGAGCCACATCTGCATTAAAGAATTTGGGCGTAGTCAAGCGGCAGTCAAGAGTCATAAGAACGAACGTAGCTGAGCATTGAATCTCGATGCCAATCGTTAGTGTCAGGAAGGAAAACTCTGGAAATATTGATCTCTATTACGAGGATCATGGGCACGGGTAAGCCGATCGTACTAATCCATGGTTATCCGCTGAGCGATGCCTCCTGTGAGAAACAACTCCCGGTCTTACTTGATGCATGATGCCGTGTAATCACCTACGACCGCAGGGGTTTCGGTAAGTCGAGCAAGCCGACAAGCGGCTACAATGATACATTCGCCCAAGATCTGCATAGGCTCATGGGTCAGCTGGAGCTGGCTAGCGTCCAAGTGCCGACCCTAGTCATTCACGGTGATGCTGACCGGATCGTTCCCTTCGCCTCCTCGGGACAACCGACCGCCAAAAAATGATACCGGGAGCACGGCTAGTCGTGGTCAATGGTGGACCGCACTTCATATCCTGGACACGCTGAAGAATTCAACACTGCACTGCTGAGCCTCCTGAAAGAAGAAAAGAAGCTCGAACTGACAACATCCGCCTAGCCTCACCAACACAACAACACCAGGAAAAACAGCAAACGTTTTCAACACTCTAGGCCAACTTCCACCCTATGACGCCTGGAGCGTCAAATATTCCCCAAGCCGTTCCACAACCGGTTGCTACAGGACTAACTCGCGCCTCGATCTTTCTCGTCGTAATAGTTAACCCGGGGGCTGGGCATCGAGCTGCTATCCGATCCTTCTGCGCGGATCTAGCCGCTCTCGTGCGTTCGGTAGGGTTTCGCGAACAAGAGGGAACTCTCTCCTGTGTTGCAGGGTTTGGGTCCAATGCCTGGGACCAGCTGTTTGGGAAGCCGCGCCCAGCTGAGTTGCACAAGTTTCGCGAGATACGTGCTGGAGGGCGTCATGCTGTCTCGACACCGGGCGACATGCTCTTCCATATTCGGGCGCAACGAATGGACTTGTGTTTCGAGCTCGAGATGCAGATTATGGCCCGGCTCGGAGCCTCAGTAACCCCGGTCGACGAAGTGCAAGGGTTCCGTTATTTTGACAGCCGCGACCTCATCGGCTTTGTTGATGGCACGGAGAATCCTAAGGGCCAGGACGCGGTCGACGCCACCCTCATAACCGGCGAGGATCCTGCGTTCGCCGCGGGCAGCTATGTGATCATTCAAAAGTATCTCCACGATTTAGCCGCCTGGAACAAGCTACCCGTAGAAAAACAGGAAAAAGTCGTCGGTCGCACGAAACTGAATGACGTGGAGCTGGACGACAAGGTCAAGCCGACCTATGCTCACAACTCTCTGACCAAGATAGTGAAGGATGGAAAGGAGATCAAGATACTCCGAGACAACATGGCTTTCGGTCACGCCGGCCAAAAAGAGTTCGGCACATACTTCATCGGCTACAGTCGCTCGCCACGCACAATCGAGGATATGCTTCAGAACATGTTTGTCGGCAAGCCCCCGGGCAATTATGATAAGCTCCTGGATTTCAGCCGCGCGGTCACGGGGAACCTCTTCTTCGTCCCATCCGCGACTTTTCTCGAGAACGTAAAGGCCAACTAGGCGGAGGCGCTAGCGCGAAAATCTCTCTTTAGCGCGAGCCATTGCTTTTGCAATCTCCCGCTGCCTGTTCCTCGGTTGCGCATTCGTTTCAAGCGATCGGAGAAGATTAGTTGAAACCTCGGTTATCCCTTCGACCGCCGCCATAAACGAACGTTCGTTTACCTTCGACGGTTGACTGAACCCGCTAATCTTTCGGACGAACTGCAATGAAGCACCCCGAATCTCTTCCTCTGTGGTGGGAGGATCGAAGTTGAAGAGTGCCCGAATATTCCTACACAATCTCAGAGCCTCAGGCTTTCAAATGTCTAGACCCGTTTTAGGGTAGCTCCAGCTTTCTCGACCCGCGTTTCCCGAGGACGTGAGATTAACAAAATGGTTATATAGCTATATGGTTATGCATAGTCTATGAAAGTTTCTCAATCCACCTCGAAGCCCGCGTTAATCACAACCCCGAATGATACCGAAATCCGCATAGTGCGAACTTTCGAGGCGCCCCGCGACCTCGTGTTCCGCGCATACACCGATGCCAATCTCCTCTCTCAATGGATGGGACCCCGAAAATACAAGATGACCATTGAGCAGATGGACGTCCGCCCCGGCGGCCGATGGCACTTCACCCACAGCGACACGGACGGCACCAAATACGGCTTCTACGGCGAATTCCGCGAAGTCGTACGCCCGGAGCGCATTGTGCAGACATGGAACTTCGAAGGCATGCCAGGCGAGTCCCTTCAAACAGCCCTCTTCCAAGAACATAATGGCCGAACAACGGTCACATCCATCGTCAAGTTCGAGCGCAAAGAGCATCGCGACGGTATGCTAGCCAGCAACATGGAAAGCGGCTTGAACGAGGGATACGACCGCCTCGACGAGCTCCTACGGACCACGCATTGAGCAACGACACTCTCTCCGCGACCTTCCAGGCCGTATCGGACCCTACGCGTCGCACCATCCTCGCCCGCCTCGCACAGGGCGAGGCCACCGTCCAAGAACTGGCAGAGCCTCTACCGATCAGCCAACCTGCGGTCTCCAAACACCTCAAGGTTCTGGAGAGGGCCGGTCTCATCGAGCGCCGACGCGAAGCACAGCGACGCTGGTGCCGGCTGCAGGCCAAGCCCTTGCGGGAAGTGGCGATATGGGCTACCGAGTTCCAGCGGTACTGGGACGAGAGTTTCGAACGGTTGGACTCGTTGTTGGAAGCGGAGAAGGCGCGCAGTCGCGACGACAAGCGACCTTGAAAACCCGCGCATGCTATTTGCCAATAACGCGAGGTGTCATTAGGAAAGAACCTGCCCTGACAACGAGTCCTTCCTTCAGCACCCCTTCCTTGACGGCTTCCATGCCCGTGCTCCACTGGAACCATTTTCCGACTTGATCCTCGCGGGCAAGAACGCAGGCATCGATAGTTTTTTCGAGGAGTTTCCCCAGCGCATCAGTGTAGGAGAGGCCAGCACGACCCATTCCCTTATTGGTTCTCGTGTTCCATGTCTGCCAGATGTTAGCGTGCAGATGTCTCTCCGGATGAGGATCTTCAGCACCGATTATCAAGGCGTAGCTTTCCAGGTTCGTTAGTGCGCGGTGAAACCTGTAGTTGTTCACTTTCCCTTCTAGCCTTAGCTGCTTTCTCAATCGATCCGTCCGGATTGAACGCTCGGTCTCGATGGTTTCCAACAAGTTCAGTTCCAGATCTGAGAAGGTTCTTCCTTTCACTGCGCGGTCCTGGTGATGTTTCACTATAGTGTCGAGGGTCGGCCAGAGTTCCTTGGACACGAAGGTCTTGGTTCGTCTGAATATTCTGGCAGTGAGAATATCCTCTCTCCTCTCTATAGCCCCGGACACGCGGGCTACTGATTGGCCGGATATCTTGATTGACCACCAATCATTCCATCCTGTGAAGCCTTTTGCCAATGGCTTCCATGGTCTGCCAAGTATCGCGCTGATGAAACTTGGAAGCTCGTTTCCACCAAGAGCCGAGACAAGACCACCGTCATGAATGAACTCGTAGATCTCTTCCTGGGTTTTCAACCGGAGAGATAGCCTGAGCCGGTGTTCTCGGACCCGGATCTCTTCTGCTTTCTTCACCAATTGTTTAGTGCTCGAGAAGGGAACACTCCGTCGAGATGCTTGCTGAGCAAGCCGAGATTTGTTCAGAACCTGGTTGTTTAAGCTCTATTGTTCGAGATTGGTTCTAGAGGGTTGTTATGAGGAGATAGATGTTGAGAGCTATGATAAGCGCTGCAGACAATATTCCCAGAATGGTAGTTACGTTCTTGTTCACGAATTCGCCCATCAACCCCTTCCTCCTGGTATAGATGATCAGGGGTATCATCGGCAGCGGTATCATCAAGCTGAGAATTACCTGACTGTAGACGAGCAGCGAGAGAGGGTTGAGTCCTATCAGGATCGCGAGCGTTGTCGGAAACACGTTGACGATCCTCGTGACAAGCCGTCGGAGATACTTGTTGACGTGAGTCCCAAGCAGTCCATCCATGATCGACTGGCCAGCAAGCGTCCCGGTGGTCGACGATGCAAGACCCGAAGCGAGGAGCGTTATCGCGAACACCGCAGCGGCGAGAGGGCCATAGAGCGGTTTCAGGATAGCGTATGCTTGGCTAATGGTTGAGACGCCGCTGTACGTAGGGTAGAATGCGGCCGCTGCGGAGACTAGAATTGCGACATTGACGAGACTTGCAATGGTTAGGGTCAGGATCACCTCTCTCACGTGTAGCCTTCGGTGCCTTCTCTTCTCCTCCAACGATCCAGTGGTTAGCTTGTTTTTTGTGAGCCAGGAGTGGACGAAGAGGGCGTGAGGCATCACTGTTGCCCCAACTATTCCGACAACAAGGAGTATCGTATCGTTGTTCAGAGTCACAGCGAAGGAGTGATATGCGATGTTCGATATGCTGGGCTGTATCAGAACTATCTGATAGAGAAAGCCTATGCTGATGATCGAGACGAATACCATGAAAAAGTACTCTATTATCCTAAAGCGCTCTGACGTTAGGGCGAGAAGAATGATCACATCCAGCGCGCCAAGTATCGACGCGTAGATCAGTGGAATATTGAAGAGAAGATTGAGCGCGATAACCGTTCCGAGATACTCTGCGAGATCGGTTGCGGCAGCCGCCGCTTCCGCCGCCAGCCAGTAAGGTATTGTGAACCTTTTCGTCTTAAGGGAGATTTTGATCAGCTCTGGGAGACTCTTTCCTGTCGCGATACCCAGCTTGCCTGAGAGGTATTGCAGGACCATGGCCATGAGGTTGGCGAGCCAAACAGTCCAGAGGAGGTCGTAGGCGAACGATGCGCCACTCGAGATATCCGTCCCATAGTTCCCGGGGTCCATGTAGGCCATGCTGACGATGAGCGAGGGGCCGAGGTAGACGAAGAGGCTGCGCAGAGAGAGGCGCTTGAACGCTTGTTTGGTGATTTCCTCAGGCGGTTTCAATACCCTGTTGGCTGCGGATCGTAGTCTGGAGCCGACTTCTGCTGCACCCAAGGAAACAGTCCGTCCAGCAGTGCATTACTTGATTGCCTATATAAAGTTCGAGTGACCTAACAAAGTTCGGAACCACTAAGAGTCGGGGACTGGTCAATCACATTAATGTCGCGTCCACATCTGCTATTTCTTGGGTCCTCTGAGCCAGCCCTTGACTCCTAGCTCTTTTTCTTTCGAATACGGTTCGGGTCCTGTCTCCTTCACTCCGAGAAAACGCCGCGTCTCCACCAGAAAGTCCTTCCACGCAGGCTCATCCTCCAATAGTAGATGGTTCCTGCTTTCAAGCGGAATGAAGTGAGCTCCAGGAATCAGGGTTGCCAGATCCCTTCCATCCTCGAACCGGTTCACCAGATCGCCTCTGGTATGGATGACGAGTGTTGGCGATGATACCTTTGCGAGCTGGTCGAGGACATCGATTTGTGCAAACTCCATCAAGTAGCGCACCGCGGTTTCTGGCGATGTAGATTTTCGCTGCAACTCGTTAAACCAGCCGGCCTGCTCGGCAGTTCCACCGGGGACGAACATGGACGTGAAGAGTTGGCGATATGCAGGGTTATCTTTTCCCCATCCCATCTTCGTCAGAGTCAGAATAGCCATTCCTTCCTCCACCTCCTCGGGCGAAGTGTGGATCTTCGACCAGCCCAGCGCGCTGGCGCCGTATAGAATTAGATGACTTACCCTGTGAGGATGGCGAGCAGCGTAGGCGATGCAGACTGCGCCTCCCTGAGACATACCTAACAATGCAAACTTCTCAAGACCTGCCGCATCAACAACGGTTTCTAGGTCGTGTACCCAATCCTCGAAGGTGGAGCTTGTTACATCGCGGTCGGATAAGCCGCATCCACGATCGTCATAACGGACGTACTGGTTGTATCTTGACAGCTCTCGGGTCCAGTGGCGAAAGATCGGACTGTCTAGATCGAACTGCAAATGCCCAAGCCAGTTCGCTGCCTTGACGAGTGGCGGCCCATGTCCAATTGTGGAATAGGCCAGTCTGACGCCGTCTTTTGTCGTGCAGAATCTTATTTTCTGGTCCAGAACGAACTATCTCACTTTACAATAATTTACGCGCGGTTTAAGATTGCCGGGAGATGTTCAATGCTGCTTCTTGAGACGATGAAGCTCCAAGCTCATGTCAATGGCGTTGGCCGAGTGAGTTATCGCTCCGACGGAAATCACGTCCACGCCCGTTTTGACGTAGCTTGCAAGATTCTCTCGTGTAATACCCCCGGACACCTCGATCAGAAGACGGTCTCGAAGCTTTCTTGCCTCTAGTAAACTCACCGACTTCTTCACCTCAGATGGTGTCATGTTGTCCAGGAGAACAATGTCAGCCTCAGCACGCGCCGCTTCCACTGCCTGGTCGGGGGTTGTAACCTCAACTTCGATCTTCTTTGTGAAGCTCACCTTGGCCTTCGCTCTTCGAACAGTCTCGGTTATCGAACCGGCCAGCGCCAGATGATTGTCTTTGATCAAGACGGCATCATCAAGCCTGAGACGATGTGTGTCGCCTCCGCCCAGCTCGACCGCTCGCTTCTGGAAATACCTGAGCCCGGGAAGGGTCTTCCTTGTACAGGCTATTCTCGTCCAGCCTCCATTTTTCTTCGCAATGTTGACAAGTTCAGCGGTCGCGGTTGCTACTCCGGACATGTGAGACAGCAAGTTCAACATTACACGTTCCACTTTGAGGAGACCGCTTCCAAAACCACTTATTTCGAGAATGATTGTCCCGGCAGGGACCTCTTGTCCGTCTCGGACTTTGGGTTTTCCCTCGCAGCCTAGGAGCTTAAGGAGGATGAGGGACTCGGATAAGCCAGCAACAATGGCTCGTTCTTTGCAGACCACAGTCCCGGTCGCTCTTGCCGCCGGATCAACAAGAGCTTCTGTAGTAATGTCTCCATGGCCAATGTCCTCGTCCAGAAATTTTTTCAGCGCGTCTTCAATCAACATTCTACACGTCACCTCATGAGGACTGTAATTCGTTCATCTAATTCGCTCTTACCATTCATGTCCTCACTCAATTATTCGGCAGGGGGATGGCTCAATTTAAGCAAGCCACAATGAGCCAAATCCTATACATCATTCGTGCTCTAGATTGGTCAACAGAAAATCGGAACCTGCAGTTGGAATAGCGGTCCTATCGCAATGCGATAGCGTTAAATAATTTGCGACCTCGAACCGGCGAGACGGGAATATAATTTGAAATTCGGTAAAATACTGTTCTCAGTACCTCTGCTTCTCTTCGTCTTACCACTGGCTCACGCAGCGACAGTGCAGACCGCAACTGGAACCTTCCTCACAAATTCAACAACCACGAGTTTCAACACTGTCAACGGATTCACGATCGTCACCCAGAACATTGTCTTCGAGATCTCAGGTGACATTTCTGGCACGTTCGTGGCCAAGGATGTTATCGTAATCAGTCCTACAGCCCAAGGGTCCTTTGCAGGAGGTGGAACATTTACAGGAACAATACTGGGCAAGTCCGGCAGCGTCGGGATAGCGTTTACGGGAACATTTGTCGCGACATCGTTGACCCCGCCATTCACTGGCCAAGCCAAATTCGTCCCCGGCACGGGCACAGGAGGACTGGCCCGCATAAGTGGTAGCGGCATGATACAAGGCACCATAAACGTGAGCGGAACCTACTCGTTCAATGTGGCTTTCGGGCCGAAAGATCAGTAGCTGAAGAGCTCCTTCCAAAACCAACCTCCTAGATTTTTCTTTTCAGGCTGAGCGTCAAGCTTCGGCCTCGATCTCTCCGCGGTGGACCTCATGGCCGCATGAGCCCAGAAAGAGGTCCAGCCCATCCGGTACCGCATCACTTCTGAAGGGGCTTACGTGCACGAAAACTCCTTCGCGGTGATCGATAGGACACTCCGCCTTGATGAGATTCTTTGCCTTGCTTCTGGGACGCTGCCTGGAAACTGGATCTAGTCTCGCAGACAGTTTTTCGATCCTGAGCCCTAAAAGTCCCGCGTATAGGCCTCCGATGCAGAAAATTCCGCTTCCAGCTAGGAGTCCTATTACGCCTGTCATACCAAGAGCATCGCTGGATGTCATTGCAAAATAGAGAGCCACTACAGGGGTGATAACGGCTACTCCGATGATTATCTTGCCGATGATGGAGAGAAAGCCCATGATTTTTCCAGTCCAGCCAGATATCGTCAGATAGAAATGTCTTGGTCCTACCGTTTCTTCTTAGAGTCTCTCTCGCTCACAACCATCTCAACATGCTCGATAATCATCTTGAGAGGAGTTCCAGGCCCAAAATTGCCCGTGATACCCTGCTTCTCCAACAACGGCTTGTCCTCATCTGGAATGATTCCACCGCCCACCAACAGAATATCATCTCCACCTTTCTCCCGGATCAGCTTCGCGACCTTGGGGAAGGCGGTCATGTGAGCCCCGTTGAGGAGGCTCATAGCTACAACATCAACATCCTCATCAATCGCCATCTGCGCAACTTGCTCGGGCGTGGCCAGAAAACCCGTGTAGATTACCTCCATCCCTGCGTCCCGGAAGGCGCGCGTTAGGATCAGAGCGCCTCGATCGTGGCCGTCCAGTCCAGGCTTCGCCACAAGGACTCGGACCCTCTTGAAAGGTTTGATGGTTGGCTTCCTTTGCGCTGGCATTGGAGCGTTCTGATCTTCGGAGGAACCTTTCCGCTAATAGGACTATCGAAATTGGATTCCGTCAGGTCTTCGTCGCATAAGAGAACCGTCTTCGGATGAACTTGAGGAATCCAATGGCTATTATCACGATCCCAAGGATTACGATTGTTGTCCCAATTAGTTGGAGTACTGTTCCCGTGTTTCCGCACAAACCCGACGCGCAAGACGAGCTAATGACGGAGACGGCATATTGAATGGCGTATCCTACGACAAGAACGAGGAATCCTATGATCATGGTGATCGAATCACGCAAATTAGATTCAAGAACGGGTTACGCGATCGATGTGTTAAGCTAGAATGTCAATTGTACAGCTCGTCGTATCGCTTGTATTTCCAGTAGGCCATAGATGCGACCCATGATACCACGAATATGCCGATTATTCCGAAACCCATCGTCTCAAAGTCAAGGGTCCCAAGCGAGGTCCAAAACGGACCGCTTAGCTTCAATTCACTGGAAAGTACCTGGAGCAGCTCAATCCCCCCGATTGCAAAGGCGACCGCGACCGAGACGACGGTCACGGTCAAGTTGTAGTATATCTTCCGAATCGGCCTGAGAAACGCCCAACCGTACGCGGTCAACATCGTAATCCCATCGGTCATGTCAACCAGGACCATTCCACAGGTGAACATGAAGGGAAGAACAAGGATCATCCATAGAGGAACGGCTGCTGAGACTCCGACCCCAACGGTGATAGCTATCAGGGCAATCTCGCTGGCCGTGTCGAAGCCGAGTCCGAACAAGACTCCGATGGGATAGATCTGCCAGGGCTCGCGGACGATCTTGAATAGTCCTTTGAAGTAGCGGTTTAGGAATCCTCTGTTTTCCAGGAGACTTTCCAGTTCTGACTCGTTCATCTTCCCCTGCTTGAGAGTCGTGAACATCCGATAGATCCCCAATACGATGACAACGTTGATGAGTCCGATCAGAAAGAGGAAGATTCCGGAGACTGTTGTTCCTATGACCGCGCCGCTGCTTCGAAGTGCTGGAATCTGATCTTTCACCGCGTTGGTGGCGAGAATGAGGGAGAGGATTAGGCCGACGACCACTGTCGAATGGCCCAGAGAGAACCACATACCAACAGTGAGGGGACGCTTGCCCTCCTGGAGCAGCTTCCGTGTAGTATTGTCGATCGCGACAATATGGTCGGCGTCAACTCCGTGGCGCAGGCCGAAGGTGAAGGCGAGGACTCCGAGGCCCGCGAGCAAAGCGGACAATTGGCCTATGATAATTGAGGCTGTGAGGCCGATTAGGGTGGCGATTCCTAGGGCCGAGTATATGATCGAGATTCTAATCTTCTCTGCTGTTGATAGTCCGAGGGTTGAACGGTTTTGCTGAGTTTCAGTCAATTCAGAAGACGTCCTCTCCAAGAGCCTTTATCGCTCTCAGTGCATATTGACAGGTTATCTCGACATGACCCCGCGCCGTAGTAATATAAAGTCTTAAGTTGGTAATACTTTTAGCCCTCTCGGCCAAGTTGAGTAATACTGTGAGGCGAACCATGATTTGGTATTGAATGATGAGGGAGTTACCAGAATCAGCATGTCTCTGCCACCTGAGCTTCTCGAAGCCTTCGACAAGGCCTCCGAGCACAGCGGCTACAGGGATCGATCTAAGGCTCTCCAGGCAGCGATGCGGTCCTTCATATCAGATTTTGAAACGGGCGTTAGAGGGGGCCATGTTGTTGGGTCCATTGTCATGGTCTACAACCATGAGACCCATGGCGCTGATGAGGGCATCACAGAAACGTCCCACCACCACAGACAATCCATCCTCTCGTCACTCCACGCCCACATTGACGCGGCGCATTGCCTGTGCGCGTTACTTGTCCGCGGCAAGGCCCAAGATATCACGAGACTGGAAGGAGAGCTGAAACGACAGAAGGGAATCATGCAAGTCAAATCATCCTACCTCAAAACGGAATCCGTATAAGATTTGGAAGTGGAAAAACGTTTCTTTAGCGACACCAACAAAGCCAACCTGAAACTCGTAGAAACAAAGACGTTCGGCTCAGGGGTTGTGTTGCTACGCTACCAACCCAACGAAGAGTAGTCTAAGCGGAGATTCTTATTGCCGACGTCAGGTACGCCTTGCCACCATTGCTGTGGAATCGCGTAGCGAACAACGCCTCCCGAATGTAGTTGATTTTGAAAAACGAGGAGAAAGTTGCTTCTATCTCATTTCTGGTAACTCTTCTCGGTCCACCCCAGTTAGTCGGCTCTTTCTCGCTAAAACAGAGCATGAAATATTTTCCTCCCCGAGCTAGGACCCGGGCGACCTCCCGCGCGTAAACTGGCCGGTCGTCGTCGGGGAAGATGTGGAAGAGTCCCGAATCGATGACATTGTCGAAGACGCCTTCTTTGAAGTCTAGCGAGAGCGCGTTTCCCTCTCGGAAGTCGACTCTCAGCCTTCTTTCGGCAGCCTTCGCTCTTGCCGCGGCAATCGCGCGGTTTGTAAGGTCGACTCCGGTCACTGAGAATTCTTTCTCGGCAAGATAGAGCGCGTTCTCGCCAGTTCCGCACCCTACATCGAGAACGTTCCCGCGATTCAGCTCCCCGGTCTTTACGAGTTCCACGAAGGCTGGCTGTGGACGGCCTACATCCCAAGGCGGTGTGGTCTGGTAAGCGTCTTCCCAAGAGCTCAACGGCAATCGAACCCCGCTCAACGATAACGGATTCAAGAACATTCTGGACCTCTGGCCGAACATAATTGTCGGCTCCGAATTGCAAGAAGACTCTTTAGTCGAGCATGCAACACACTTCGTGAGCCTGATTTGGAACAACTTCAGAAAGAAAGCCTGGTCTCACCAACCGTCTCGAGATGGTTGCTCGAAGAGAACGAGCCCTCCAGTCAATACTTCACCCTCACCGAGCTGATGGACCGCGACAAACAAGACATGGCCGTCCGTAGGGCAGGAGAGAAGATTGGAAAAGAAGGATGGGCTGCGAGGATCTTTGCTAGACAGAAAGAGAATACTTACTGGGAGAACAAGGAGTCCTGTTATGTTCCAAAGTTCACCAGTACAGGATGGCAGCTAGCTGTCCTTGCTGATCTTGGAGTCTCATCCGAGGACCGTAGGTTTGCGAACGCAGTTGAACATTTCTTCGAGCTTCACAATGTTGAGACCGGCGGGTTTTCCATTCGTCCCAAGAATCAGAAAGGGTTCGAGCCGCATGTTTGCAATACAGGCAACATGGTCAGGGCGCTCGCAAAGGCAGGATATTCGAAGGACGATCGGGTTCGCAAGGCGATGGGCTGGCTTCTCTCCAAGCAACTATCCGATTCCGCGTGGAACTGTGCGCCATCAGGCAAGCACGGATCCTTCCTTGCCACCGTGGAGCCTATGTGGGGGCTTTCCGAGATGATCAAACACGAGCCGAGGGCAGAGTGGAGAGAGGCGGCGGCGAACGCCTCCGAATTCGTTCTGAGACACAAGGTCTACAAGTCCGACCGGGACGATTCCGTTGTCCTGTTTGATTTTCTGAAGATACACTACCCCACGCACTACTGTTACGATTTCCTGCACGGGCTACGGGTCATGGCAGAGTTAGGAGTCCCGAGAGACGAGAGAATGGATGACGCGCTCAGAATGCTACGCGCAAAACAGCTCGTCGATGGACGATGGCCGCTGGAAGCGGTCTACAGAGGCTGGCGTCAATCCCACCCGATGCACGGGACCGAAACAGTGTCAAGACCGGAGGAGAGAGAGCTGGTGACAGAAGGATGGGGAACCGATCATACCTCACAGCTGGAAGAAGCAGGCAAGCCCAGCAAATGGGTAACGCTCCAGGCAATGTTGATCCTGAAGCGATTGGGAATGATTGATTCCCGATCCTGATTTTCAATTCTTCGCTTGGACCCGATTACCTTCCGAATAATATCCAACTGTTATATCGGAAGGCGTCGTCATCGAAAAAGTGGTTTTGGGTAGGGTAGAGAACCTTGTTTGAGATAAAAGCAGCCACGAAAGTGTTCTCGGCCAAACAAGGCCCCGCGATAAGCTCCGTCAGCTTCGACGTTAGGAATGGTGAGATCGTAGGGTTCGTTGGGCTTAACGGAGCTGGAAAGACTACGACGATCAGGATCGCAGTAGGGGTCTCTCTGCCAACCTCCGGGACCGTACTAATAGATGGTCACGACATTACCCAAGAGAAACCTGAAGCTTCCAAGAGCATCGGCTGGGTTCCGGAGATCCCGAACTTCGAGCCCAACGCAAAAGCGTGGAAATTGATGCGATATCTAGCCGGCTTCTACGGAATGGACGGAAGGGAGGCGACCAAGGAATCGAAGGAGCTCCTCGCTTCTGTCGGACTTTCAGGTTTCGAGAACCGGAAGTTTCGAACTTATTCTCAGGGGATGAAGAAGAGATTCGCCCTTGCAGCCTCGATGTTGTCGAACCCGCAGAATTTCCTCTTCGACGAGGTCCTCAACGGTCTCGACCCTGAGGGGATACAATTTTTCCGGCAATTGATGATGGGACAGAAGAAGGTCAAGAAGGCCATCCTGTTATCTTCTCACATTCTCACTGAGGTCGAGAACCTGGCTGACAGGGTTATCTTCATCCATAAGGGGAAGGTTGTCAAGACAACAACTCGCGACGAGTTGGCCTCGTATGCTTCGAAGGGCACAACACTCAGGATTCAACTCCAGAGCGTTACTGACGAGGCTGTTTCCTATCTCAAGACACTTGGAAAGGTCCAGCTGGATGGCAACGCAATCGTTCTCTCAGATTTTCAGGGAGACTCCGCCCAAGTCAACAGTGAACTAGTCAAGAGGGGCTTCCAGGTTCGTGAGATCAAGCACGAAAGGACAGGGCTGGAGGAATACTTCTTCGATATCATCAGGAGCACCGACCCGGCAAAATGATGATTCGGCCGTTCCTCTACGACTTCAGACGAACGATAACTAGCAAATCAGTGCTGATCCTTACCGGAATTATTCTACTCATAAGCCTCGCCATCATTCCATTTACCGCTCCCGTTGTATCATCATTTGGCGGTTCTTCCAGTCCCGACATTCTCTACTACCGCGACCCCGGTGCCTACCACTTCATAGTCTTCTCATCCGACCAGTACAGCCAGCCAGTCCAAGGAACCGAGATATCGATGAAACTCTCCGGCACACAGACACAGACCTATGCTAATTCAAGCACGACAAACTCCGCAGGTTACGCGTTCATCACACTCAGCGCTCCAAATGGGACCTATTACTGGACAGTGAATGCAACTAGAGGAGGAAGCTCATCCTCGCTTAGCACCTACCTGTACTCGTCTCCTCCGATTGGACAGCCCCAGTTCCAATATACATCCTGGATTTCAACGGTGCAGGACAGAGCGAACGCGTCAAAGTCGGATGTTCGGACTTTCTACGCAGGACTGTACGGAGCTAAGCCATTAGGCTACAGCATCCGCTACAAGGTCGCGGCAACGCCTCCGCTTCCACCCTACAAAGATGATACTCCCTACACTGAGGGTCAGATGGATCTTCTTGGAAACCTGACTGACTATCGTCAGGTCTTCGACCCAGCGATCCCTAACGGCCTATCCGAAACCACCCGCGTATACTTCGAGCTGTTTGCTTCAAACGGAACAGCCGTCTCGGGGAGGCAGATGTTTGTCACCGATCTGAGGCATCAGCAATTCCGTCCTGAAGCGACTAACGTTGCATCGTTTTTCTTCTCCACAATCTTGAGCTTCTTCATGCCCCTAGCAGCAATCCTTGGAGCCTACTCTTCCTACGGCAAGGACCGTCTGACCGGCGTGCTGGAATCAGTGTTGGCTCGTCCTATCAGTAGGCGCGGACTCGCAATCTCAAGATTTCTCTCAACCCTGACCGCCCTTGCGGTCGCGGCAATAGCCTCCGTTGGAATAGTAGACCTGCTACTAAACCAGGTCTTAGGATCCGCTCTGCCCCAAGACTATGCTCTGGCCATAATCTCTGGGCTAGTAGTAGAGGTAGCTGCTTTCACTGGGCTGATCTTCCTACTATCCCACCTCGTCAAGTCTACAGGGGTTCTGCTAGGGATCAGCATCGTGCTCTTTGTCGTCTTGGACTTTTTCTGGGGTCTGATAGTCTTCTTGCTGACACTTCTCCTGGGAGGGACTTCAGGATCGGCTGTGGCAGTGGAAGCGACACTTGTCTCCTACTATGCTAATCCAGCGCAATTTCTGCAGCTCATCAACGTGTACGTCTTCCAGTCGTCCTCCGGATTCGCACTTCAATCATCAAACTACGGAGTGACACTCCCAGCTATCATTCTGGATGGGCTTTTGTGGACTATCTTACCCTTCCTGGCATTCATGTACTTGGCTGTTAAACGCGACTAGGGCACTGGCCATTCCCCTGAAACGCGCTGTCCGCGTGTTCTGGGCCGACGGAGGATCAATTCGAGCATAAATATATCCCCTCCCATGGGTAGGGTATGTCTCGACACAAGCGCCCGGAAGTTGACAGCATACTCTCACGAGTAGAAGGCCACGTCAGAGCCATCAGGAAGATGGTGCAAGACGATCGAAGCTATCCTGAGATCGTCCACCAAGTCTCGGCTGTAAGAGCCTCTCTGGACGGAGTCATCGAGGCTATCGTCGACGACCTTGTAGAAGACTGCGTGGCCACCGCTCGCAAAGGCGGATCTGTGAAGGAAACGGTCCTCGAGCTTCAGCAAGTGGTCGCAAGAAGCAGATGACCAGTTCCAGCAACGAGCTTCCAGTTGTCAGTGGAGTTCGGAAAATGCCCTCCCTAGAAACCAGGTCAGAGAACTGGAAGAACGAGATCCGTCTTGTCCTGATGGGCCTTGCAGCTCTCGTCAGCTACGTAGGGGTCTTCCGTGGCCTCGCACCGATAGATGTTGTCGCAATTGTAGCGACCCTCATCGGAGGATATCCCGTCTTCGTCGAGACCCTCCAGTCTCTCCGTCATCGTTCCATAAACATGGAGGTATCCATGACGGTGGCGATCGTCGCCTCGCTACTCGTCGCCCAGTTCACCGCCGCGGTCGTCGTGACATTCTTCGTTCTCCTATCGGAATTCATAGAGTCCTACGCGGTTGACAAGGGAAGAGCGACGATTGTCAAGCTGGAAAAATCTATTCCTAGAAGAGCCCTCGTCAGGCGGAACAGAGTGGAGGTCGAAACCGAGGTCGACACGATTGCCCCAGGCGAGGTAGTAATTGTTCGAGACGGAGAACGGATACCAGTTGACGGCGTCATAGTCAAAGGCTTAGGATTCGTCAACCAATCCGCGATAACAGGAGAAACTCTCGCTGTCGAGAAGATGGATGGCAGCAGAGTGTTTGCCGGAAGCGTCGACGAGTCCGGCGTTCTAGAAGTGCGGACAGAGAAGGTTGGAAACGAGACAGTATTCGGCCAGATAATCAAACTGGTCGAAGAGGCTGAAGGCCGAAAAGCTCCCATCCAGAAACTATCCGACAAGCTCGCAACCTGGCTAGTCGAGTTCACCATCGTCTTCGCTGTAATCACCTTCATAGTAACTCGAAACCTCATCTCAACAATCTCCGTCATCGTGGTTGCTGGTGCCTGCGGAGTTGCAGCCGGAACCCCACTCGCAATCGTCGCGGTCATGGGCGGCCTCGCTAAGAAGGGTGTGATCGTAAAGGGCGGAGTCTATGTTCAGGAGATGAGCAAGATCGATACTGTTGTAATCGACAAGACTGGAACTCTCACCCTGGGTGACCCGGAGGTAACGGACATCGTGGGGCTTGATGGATGTTCACAGAAGCAAGTCATGACCTACGCTGCGGCTGCAGAGAAATTGTCCAATCATCCTCTCGCACGCGCAATAACTGCGAAAGCGCACGAGCTTGGAGCTAGTCCCACGGGAACACCCTCGTCCGACTATCAGGCCGGAAAAGGCATCTTGTCATCATACAATGGGGAGCAAATTATCGTCGGAAATACAGTCTTGATGACAGAACAGAACATCTCGCTATCCGACGATGCCCAAGCGACCATAACCAGCAAGATCTCGAAAGGAAAAACAACGGTCATAGTCGCCCACGGAGGGCGCACATGCGGGATTATTGGAATCTCAGACAAGATCAGAAACGAGAGCCTGAGAGCCGTCCACGAACTCGGAAAAATGGGAATTTCAACAATCATGCTAACAGGCGACAACAAGATCGCCGCCAACCGAGCTGGAGAACAGACAGGAATCAAACAGGTCTATGCGGAACTTCTGCCCACCGACAAGGTCTCGATCATCGAGCAAATGTCCGACACGGGTCAGAAGATAGCAATGGTAGGCGACGGCATCAACGATGCTCCCGCACTAGCAAGGGCGAACGTTGGCATTGGTATGGGCGCTGGTACTGATATCGCGATTGAGGAAGCGGATATTGTGTTGATGACAAATGATCTGGGGAAGATTCCAACCGTCGTGAGGGCGAGCAAACAGGCGTACGGAGTTATCTTGCAGAATTTCTATGGCACCCTGCTCGTGGATGGGATAGGATTGGCGCTAGCATTTGACGGTCTTCTCAATCCTTTATTCGCGGCCGGCATTCACGTGGTCTCGGAGCTCGTATTCATCCTCAACTCCGCAAGGCTAATTCGATAACTCAATTGTCTGTTGCGCCTAGACCATCCATGTTTCCTCTTTAGAAGACCGATCTGATGAGCCCCCCATCGATAGTGAGCATTGTCCCGTTGACGTAGCTCGCTTTCTCGCTGGCCAAAAAAGCGACAAGATACCCTACTTCTTCTGTGAGGCCATACCTTCCCGCGGGCACGTCCTGAAGCATCTGTTTCATCGACTCGTCTACACTCCTTCCCGTTCTCGACGAAACATCCTGGGCGACATGTCTCTGCCTGTCCGTCAGTATGTGACCCTGCATGATCCCATTCGAAGTAATTCCCCTCGAACCATACTCCAGTGCAAGAGACTTCGATAATCCGGCAAGGCTCAACCTTACTGTATTGGACAAGACCAGATTCGGGACAGGCTGTCGAAGGGTGGAGGATGTAATGTAGATCAGTCTACCCCATTTCTTCTGAACCATCTCCGGGACAACCCGCTTTGTCAGCCACACTGCGCTCATCAGGAGCAGCTTCACTCCCTGCTCCCAGTCAGCATCGCCTAGATCCGCGAAGGTTCCAGGTTTTGGCGGTCCGGTGTTGTAGGTGAGAATATCTATGGTCCCAAATTTGCTAGTTGCGAGATCAACTAGGTGATCAATATCCTCTTTGAGCGTGAGGTCTGCTTTCACAGCATGCACATTGTTGTTTCCGGTCTCCTTTACAATGACATCCCGAGCTTTGGAAATAGAATCCTGGTTGCTGGAGGAGATTACAACTTTGCATCCTTCTGCCGCCAGAACCTTGGCCACCCCGAGCCCTATTCCCTTACTCGACGCTGGGACCAATGCTACTTTGTTCTTGAGTCCGAGTTCCAAGATGATCCCTCCACCGAGCTAAGGAGATTAAAACTGATACTAGTTGAGAGATGCCAATGAACGTCGAGGCGTACTTGAAACGAATCGGCTATAGTGGGCCGAGGATGCCGAGCGTGAATATTCTTCGCAGACTGCACCGGAGGCATCTGCTCTCGATCCCTTTCGAGAACCTCAACATATTCTTGCACAGGCCAATTATCCTGAGCGAGGCTGCTTTCCACGACAAGATCATCAAGCATCACCGTGGAGGATTCTGCTACGAACTGAACGGCTCGTTCGCCTTTCTATTGAGAAATTTGGGCTTCAAAGTATCAATGCTCTCGGCACGCGTCGCGAGAAGGGGTGGAAGCTTCAGTCCAGACTACGATCATCTGACCCTGCTAGTGCAGCTCAATAGACCCTGGCTCGCGGATGTGGGGTTCGGAGACTCATTCACAGAGCCTAAGCCACTCGACACAACCGGCCCGCAAATTGACCACGGAAAAGAGTACCGTTTCACTCGGAGAGAGGGCTGGATCTTATTGTCCCGAAGGACGAAGGGAAATAGTGTCTGGGAGCCTCAATACAAATTCAGCCTAACGCGGCGAAAGCTGGAGGATTTCATTCCCAGATGCAGCTGGCAGCAAACGTCCCCAAGGTCTCACTTCAGAAAAGGTCGATTATGCACGCGGCTAACTGCTAACGGGAGACTGACGCTTACCGACACAAAGCTCGTCATGACCCGTGGCAATAGGAAGGTTGAACGACCCATCAAGACCCCTGGAGAGTTCGCTACGTTGCTACGTCGGCATTTTGCCATTGACCTAGGCTGACTAGATTCAGTTTACAGCGAGGTACTTGTTCTGGAGATAACCGACTAGCCCGGATGGATCGTATCCTTTGCCGAAGACCCGGTTGAGCAACTCTTTGGGGGAATATGTTGATCCTGGTTTGTGGATGTTTTCCGCCAGCCACTTCTTTAACGGTGCAATGCCCTTCTCACTTTTGATGGGAAGCAAGCCATTTTTTGTCAAAGCGCTCCAGAGCATTCCGGCAATGATGTTTCCGAGAGAATAGCCTGGGAAGGTTGCGAACTGTCCCCAACTCCAGTGAATGTCCTGAAGGACCCCATCCGCGTCTTTCTCCGGTCTCTTGCCAAGATAATCCTCTATCATATCATTCCAGACGGACGGGAGTTCTGAGACTTTGATCTTATCCAGCAGGAGCTTCTTCTCAAGCTCATACCTCATCGCGACGTGAAAGTTGTAGGTCAGCTCGTCCGCTTCAACCCGTATGAGGCTTGGTTTTACAGTGTTGAAGTAGGAATAGAGCTGTTTCTGATCATACTGGCTTACAAAGCTCAGGTTAGCTTTGAGGAGGGGGTAGATGAGCGGGACGAACTCTTTGCTCCTTCCAACGATGTTCTCCCAGAATCGGGACTGGGACTCATGAACCCCTGCGGATACGCCGGAGGCCGTCGGTGTGAGCTGCAGTTCGTGGTCTACTTGAAGCTCGTAGAGAGCATGACCGCACTCGTGCATGAGCCCGAACATTGACGCTTTGAAATTCTTCGGTTCATACCTCGTGGTTATTCTCACATCATCGCTCCCTATCCTGATCGCGAACGGATGAGTGGAAACATCCTGCCGGAACCTATTGTCCGGCATTCCTAACAATCGAAGAATCTTCTCGTTGACCTGTTTCAACGAGTTAACATCATAATCTACATCCTCCAATGGATGTTTCTCGGGAAATACTCCTTGGGAGAGAGTCTTGGCTAGGATTTTCTTGAGTTGCGGGACAAGTTCGGAAAAGATCTTGTCAAGATCAGCGGTAGTCAGTCCTTCCTCAGACAGATCCAGAAGCGCGTTGTATGGGTTTCCTGACGGGTTAAGATGGTTCGCTTCTTCCCGTTTCAACTCAGTTATTTTTTCCAAATGGGGCTTGAATATGCTGAAGTCGGATTTCTTTCTCGCTTCTCTCCACGGGATATTCGAGTCGATCGTGGCTTTCTGTAATTCTTCAACGAGTTTCGGCGGGACTTTCCGGTAGTAATTGAGTTCTCTCTTAACAACCCGGACAACGCCCTTTTCGGCGTCGTTAAGCGCTTTCAGTTTCTCAGCCTTCTCGACAGGATTCGTCAGGTCAATGGTCATCTTCTGACGAAGTAACTCGATCTCGGATTGGGATTGGCCTCTGGCGCTGGCGCCTGCTTCGGGCATGTTGATCTCGAGGTCCCAACCCAATAGGGCCGAAGCATGAGTCATCGCTGCGATCGACCTGTACCTGGCAAGAAGGTCGAGGACAACCGGATTATTGAACGGGCTCATGAAAGCGACCAAGCCTCCCAATTCTTAACTCCCTAAAAACTTTGAAGCGTATCAAACCGCCTGACCAGCAAAAGATAATACTCACCAGAAACAAATTATCAAAGCCGAGAGCAGGCCTTGTCTGATTTCATCCGCGTAGCTTCGACCAGTGATATCCCTGAGGGCAGGATGAAGAAGGTCACTGTCGGCAATCAACAGGTTCTAGTTGTCAATTTGAAGGGCAGGTATTACGCTATTGGAAATGTCTGTACCCATTTCGGTGGATCATTGGATAGAGGTATTCTTGATGGTAACGAAGTGGAGTGCCCCCTGCACCATTCACATTTTGACGTCACCACCGGGCAGGTGAAGAGAGGTCCCGCCACGAGGGCAGAGCCAGTCTATGAAGTCAAGGCTGAAAACGGCAGCATCCTAGTAAAACCGAAGTAGTAGCAAGTGTAATTCCCGATACACCTGAGGCTACGACTGTTTTGCATCACAGTTGGTGTGGAATACAGCCGCACTAGGAAACCTGGCCCCACATTAGAAACAGAATTTCCACTCGACCGGAGGTTGTCGCGGTGGAGTTGCTGGACGGGGTGCTATTCTTCTTTCCAGTTCATGAGTACGCTGCCGAGGACGATGAAGAACGCTGCCAAGCCGAGGGCTATGAGGGTGTTGGTCAAGGCTTGGGCAGGTTCTGCATAGATCAGCGCGTCCCTTAGTCCGTCGTTCACGTATGTTAGTGGCATGAAGTTCGCTATGATCTTCATTATGTCGGGCAATGTCTCGCGGGGCCAGAAGGTTCCAGCCAAGAACATCATTGGAAAGGTTATCGCGTTGGCTGCTGCATCTGCGCTCTCTGCTTCCTTTACGAAGTTCGCGAGCACCATTCCGATACCTGGAAAGAGGAGGGAGGCCGCAACTACCAGTCCTACCGTGTAGATGTCTATGGTCGCGGTCACTCCGAAGATGGCATAGCCGAAGAAGAGGATGACGACGAGTGATATAGTGGCTAGAATCATTTGGTAGCCAACCATGCCTAGGATCCATTCGATCTTGCTAAGAGGTGTGGTCGCGAGTTTCTTGATGATTTTCAATTCGCGGTATCTGCCGTTTGTGTTGACGGCTCCGAAGACACCTGTGGTGAGAAGGGTCATTCCGATGACCCCAGGGATGAAGAAGTCAATGTAGCGAATGTTTCGAGTTACGAGGTTTTGTTGCTGGAGGTTGATGCTTGTCGTTGAGTTGGAGAGAGGTGGGTGGGAGGCGTAGGAGTTGGTGGCTGCGAAGACTATTCCCTTTAGAGATTGGGAGGCCTGGTCGCTCTGGTCTATGTATAGACTGATATTGGCGTTCTTTGTCGTGATCAACTCGTTCTGAAAACCTACCGGAACGACTAGCAGTCTCTGGCCTCGGTTGTGAAGCTGAGCATCATTCCTGACGTAGTCCAGGGCTTGTTGAACCGTTTGTCCAGCGGCGACTGTATGGAGGTTGAAAGCCCCTGTGTCGTTCAGGACACTGATGTACTGCTGCGAGTATGGGGTTGGCGTGTTCGCATTAAGATCCTGGTTCTGGAGGTACAGGTCGAACTTGGTGCTTCCGCTGCCGAAGATTGCTCCAAAGAGGACGATGAGGAGTAGTGGGAAGGCTATGGTCCAGAATATGTTGCTCTTGCTGCGGTACCAGCTCTTGAAGTGTCCACTGATTATGGTGTAGATTCGGCTTCGCATGATTAGTTTCCCTCCTCCGAAACCCTACGCCCAGTAAGATTGAGGAACACGTCGTCCAGTGTAGGACGCCTTACTTCTATCTCCTTGTCGTGCAAGGGGCTCTGACCTATGCTCATCAGGATGCTTGTGAGTTCACCATTGTGCAATGGGATGGCAATGTCTCCAGCGTTCCTAAGCTCTGCCTTGGGTAGGCCCTGCGGTAATTGTTTGAGCCCTTCTTCCCCAGCGTCCCTGATGATAAGTGTCTTTTTTCCACCATGGGCGTCTATCAGCTCGTCAGGCGTTCCCGATGCGATTATCTGTCCATGGTCGATAATTGATACGATGTCGGCCAGGTATTCCGCCTCATCCATGTAATGCGTTGTTAGAAAGACTGTTTTTCCCTGCTTCTTCAACCGTTCTATGACACCCCAGACATCTCTGCGAGCTCTAGGGTCCAAGCCGGTCGTGGGTTCGTCAAGGAAAACAACATCAGGGTCGTTTACTAGAGAAACTGCAAGTCCAACTCTTTGTTTGAGGCCGCCTGATAGTTTCTTGAATTGTTCGTCCCGCTTATCTTTCAGGTCAACTAACTCGATGAGTGTGTCGGCGTCGAGTTGGTGTTTGAACATCGCCCCGAAGTAGTTGATGTTCTCACGAACGGTGAGTCGGTCGATAGCGTTGAAGTCTTGGGGTAAGACGCCTATTCGTTTTCGGATCTCTGCCTGGTCGGAACGCTTGCTTACATCGTAGCCCAGGACCCGGGCTTGGCCCCCAGTAGGGTTTCGGAGACATTCTAGGATCTCCACCGTCGTCGTCTTTCCGGCGCCGTTGGGGCCTAGGAAGGCGAAGACTTCACCTTTAGTGAGGTTGAACGATATGTCGTTAACGGCTATGTTCTCGCCATACTTCTTGGAGAGCTTGTCGACCTGCACAACCCTGTCGGATTGTCCCGGCAGAGGTGCTGGCAGGTTGTCGCTCATAGCAGTAGGACCCCTACCGTGCGATTCTCAAGAAGTTCGTAATGATTATCGTCGCCGTGATTTCTCCTGGCTTCGATCGAGTGCAACATTCCATCAGATTTCACCACGGTTATCGTATTGATCGCGTTGTTGCTTTTAATGGTCGGGCACATTTCGTAGTCACATAATGTGATTACGTCCAACTGAGTCAAGAGATCTACATTCATCAATAGAACAGCCTACAAAAGACCCGTCAGTTTTGCGCTAACGTCCCACAGTCTTTGGGCGATCTCTTCGTTATAGGATTCGTCTGAAGATTTCTTCACTTTCAGCTTCTCCAGGTATTCTCCGTTGAGATCTTTGGCGTCAGGTGAGGAAGCGAGATAGACAATTGTCTCTGCACCTTGCCTAGGAGTTGTCATGAACAGTTTCGGCAGGGCCATGATGAAGCCTACTGGGCCGAGAGGTCTACTCCAGATATTTGTCGCAACAGTTCCAGGGTGTACCGCATTGACTGTTACACTGGTTCCTTGGAGTTTCTTGGCGAGTTCATGGGTGAAGAGGACGAGGGCGAGTTTCGATTGTCCGTAGGCTTTCCATCCACCATACTCCTTCTCCAGGTTGAGATCGTCAAAATTGATGTGCCCACTGTAGTGTCCGACAGATGACACGTTGATAATTCGACTCGGAGCGCTGGCCTTAAGCAGGTCCAACTGGAGGTTCGTCAAGAGGAAGGGAGCAAGATAGTTTGTGGCGAAAGTATTCTCGTAACCGTCCATTGTGACGTGACGTCGTTGGTTGAATAGTCCAGCATTATTGATCAGCACGTGTAATTTAGAATATTTTCTCTGGAATTCTGTCGCGAGCTGATGCACCGACTCAAGAGACGATAAGTCGGCGAGTAAGAGATCAACTGAAGCGTTCTGCGATTCTCTGATCGTTTCCGATCTTGCAGCTTCGCCCCTCTCCTTATCACGCGCGACCATGACTACGGTAGCGCCCTCCTTGGCGAGAGCTAGACTGGCCGCTCTTCCTATGCCGGAATTAGCTCCGGTAACCAGGACCACTTTGTCCTTCATTCTTGTCTTGTCGGAGATGTCTTCGTTCTGCATATGTTATCGCGTAGTTAAACTGACTGCCAGGTCATTATTTAAACGCGTCGGTCATTTTTAAATACTACGCGCCACTTGTTGTAGTAGAAAGATGCCACGGGTCGTCCCAGAATACAAAGAAGAAGCCAAAACCCGAATTCTGACAGCTGCAAACCAAGTCTTTGGCGAAAAGGGATACCGACAAGCCACAATGGATGACGTTGCCAAGAAACTAGGCGTCAGCAAGGGAGCGCTTTACCTCTATTTCCCCAGCAAAGAAGAACTGTTCGAAGAAATCTGCCGAGCAGAACCCTTAGCTTTCAAAGAGATCCTATACTCCACCTTCGGCGAGAACAAGAAGCCGCTAGAGAGCGCTGGCGAATTCTTTGACAAGATGTTAAGGCGCTACGGATCGAGCTCGGGACTAAGCTTCGAAATATTCTCAGAGGCCTCACACAACCCCGGCCTTCGAAGGGTCCTCAAGAAGACTCAGGACGAGTACGTCGCGACTCTGATGAACTACTTGGAGGAAGGACGAAAGAGGGAGTTTATCGATAAAGACTTGGACTTGAGGTCCATAACCTACGCCCTGATTGCCTTGTGGAACGGTATTGAGACAATAATTGCTACCGGGCTGCCGGTCGAAGATGCTAGACGAGCATGGCTGGAAGGATTCAAAGCCATATTTCTGCCCAAGAATGGCATTCACACGTCACGAAGTCGCTGAGATTCAGCGGCATAGTCAAGTACCAATGATCGTGTCATCTGAGGTAGACATAAAACCGATTTCTCGGAGCGTCCTCTGCTTCACATGTCTGCGGCGAAGCGATCGCTCGGTACCATAGGCTCGGGGAAGATCGATCACCTGGTGATTGTTTTCAAGGAGAACCACACCTTCGACAATTACTTTGGCACTTTTCCAGGAGTTAACGGGATGACTCTGCCGAGGTCTCCTAATCCACCCCCACGGGACCCGGATCACCGGCATAGCGCTTGGCTGTCTCGTCAGACGACTTCGGTCCGACAACAGTTCGTTGAGGCTGACATTCCAGCATACTTTGCCTATGCGAGAAAGTTTACCCTGTGTGACCAGTATTTCACGGATGTTGCGGGTCCGTCCACGCCGAACCACTTGATGGTATTAGCTGCCGATTCTCCCTTCATTGACAACCCTCACCCCGGAGACCCGTCCAGAATCCCTTCATCGCTTCCCCTGAGCATCGAGTCGCACAAGCTGAGCTGGGGAAACTATGGTGGGTACGCGTTTCAATATTTGAGCGGTGTTGGGGGGAGAAACAAGTTCACCTCCGACCAGTTCGCCAAAGATGCGGCCGCAGGAAAACTGCCGAACGTCTCATGGGTCTATGCCACGAGTCAGTTTGACGAGCATCCTCCGGACCCGGGTAAAAGTGCTATTTTCATAACTTGGGATGACTGGGGCGGATGGTACGACCACGTTAACCCACCTATTGTCGAGACGTGGAAGCTTGCGACTCCACAGCCATCGTACAAAGGGACGCAGTTCCGGTACGGATCACGAGTCCCATGCCTGGTACTTGGCCCATATGCGAAAAGCGGTTACATTTCGAAGAATTTGCACTCGCATGTCAGCCTGGTGAAGTTTTGCGAATCCTTGTTCGGCTTGCCCAGTTTGAACCAGCGGGACTCGCAGGCCGATGACATGTCTGATTGTTTTGATTTCACGAAGACCCAGGCCCCACCACCATCGAAACCTTGAAGCAATACTCGAACTCTGAGAACTCAAGGGGTGTATGTTTTGGCGAGGCCCCGAAACTACGCAGTAAAACCTCAGGGATATACCAGTCCTTATTTTCGAATGAAGGTTGCGAAGAGACGTCCCACACCCCAAAAATGTCGCAGATGCGGAAAGCCAACAGCTACCCCCAAGCACGGTCTCTGCGCTGACTGTAAGAAGCTTCTTGGCAAGTGGGTATAGGGCTACGTTGATCCATTCGATTCTCCGAGTTCAGACAAGGAAGAAGAACGATAAACAGCTGGCAGGACCATCAACTGACAAAGGAGCCTGCGCGGCTAGCGCTTGAACGATCGTAGGACGATTCGAGCCCTGCTCGAAGAGCCTTTGGAGATTTCACGTTAAATAGAAATCGAATCGAGCCGGGTACTTTGTTAGAGGGAGTCCAAGAACCTGGATGGAAGACTTTTCGCCTCCGAAAAGGGAGGGTACGAAACAAGTGCCGATTACTGCCGCTCAACTTCTCGTTCAATGCTTAGAGAATGAGGGTGTCAAGTACGCTTTTGGTATCCCTGGCGAGGAGAACATACATGTCATTGACGCGCTAGACAAATCGTCTATCCACTTCGTTCTTGTCCGTCACGAACAAGCTGCGTCGTTCATGGCCGACATCTATGGTCGTCTGACCGATCAAGCAGGTGTCTGCATAGGGACCCTGGGACCCGGAGCCATCAACCTCTTACTGGGAACAGCGGACGCCAACACCGACAGCGTCCCGCTAGTCGCCATCACCGCGCAAGGGGGCTTGAACCGGATCTACAAAGAATCCCACCAGATAATCGATCTCGTCGGCATGTTCAAGCCCGTCACAAAGTGGGCTGAACTGATCCCGAGACCGGAAGCTGTGCCGGAGATGGTCAGGAAGGCCTTCAAACTTGCCCAGACAGAACGTCCTGGCGCCGTATATCTTGCACTTCCAGAGGATGTCGAAAAAATGGTCGTTCCTACAGGTTATCCCCCACTAGAGATCAATGTGGTGCGCGACACCTCTCCGTCTCCCGCTCAGATATCGCGTGCTGCAAAAGTCTTGGA
>WNFX01000277.1_pt1 | contig 72618 bp, 66 predicted proteins | sample 5400111 | NCBI WGS metagenome assembly WNFX01 (sample SAMN13153363, study PRJNA577476) | soil metagenome | isolation source: 40 cm soil or saprolite under grassland replicate 1 | place: USA:California | collected 2016-06-15
GAAAGGAGAACCGATCATGACTCTTCTGCCTTTGACTGACTGTTGCTTGTTCTTAGGCGTCGATCCCAAAACCCTGCGTCACTGGCTCCAATCGGCCCACCTGTCCTGGACGCTGCATCCGGGCGATGCCCGTCTCAAATGCCTGACCGTGTCCCAACTCCAGCACCTCGCCGACTTGCATGGCCGCCCCTTGCCCAATCCGCTTCCCCTTGCCACTCCGACGGCTTCCCCTGTGCAGCCGTCCTGCGCTCCCCTCTCCTCCAGCTCCACTGCTGAGGCTCCCAGCGACCTGCGGCACGTACTCACCCACCTGCAAACCCAGGTGAGCACCCTGCAAGAGCAGGTCACGCAACTGGCTCTGGCCCTGCTGCGCGAGCGCGAACAGCACGCTCAAGAACTCCTGAGTCATCGAGGAGCACCGCTGCCAGCCGCTGCTCCCCCCAGCGAGCCTGCTCCCCCTTCTCCTCCCCCTTCTTCCCCCAGACCCGTTCCCGAGGCTCCCTCAGCGCCCCCCTCTCGTTCTCGTTGCCGTGCTCTTCCTCTGATCGAATATGGAGCCGACGGCAACGACTTGGCCATTTGTCCTACCCAGGGCATCCTTTCCCTCGTCCCAGATTCGCCTGAGTGGTTTGACTGGCTCTCTTGCTTGACCGCTTTCACGTTCCATGGAGCCAATGGACACTTTTCGACCACGCGCAAAATTCGCCAGGGGCAACGAGTGCAGGCTTGGAGTGCCTATCGCTCTCTTGGTGGCCGCTCTTGCAATCTCTATCTGGGCTTAACCAGTCATCTGACTCTCGCTCATCTTGAGGAAATGGCCACCACCATTCACGCTCGCCTGACCTCCGTCTAAGCTGCTCAGCTTCCGGTCAGGATGGGCGAGCCATGCCTCTTGAAAAGTGCAACTGTAGTGAGTGAGAGGGTTTCAATCGCTCAAGCGCGACAATTGCCTCTCCAACAAGCAGTCCGGGGGGACTGTGTGAGTGGAATACTGGACAGTTTCAATCGCTCAAGCGCGACAATTGCCTCTCCAACTCACTTTGAGCGTCATTATTCAAGTTCCGACCGCTGGGTTTCAATCGCTCAAGCGCGACAATTGCCTCTCCAACCGATGTTGAGCCTGCATAATCGAAGGTCCAGATGAGGTTTCAATCGCTCAAGCGCGACAATTGCCTCTCCAACGTCGATGGTAAGGATGGCAGCGGAGAGTGCGGTGGTGAGTTTCAATCGCTCAAGCGCGACAATTGCCTCTCCAACACCACGTAGTCCAGTACCGCTAGCGATGTCGGGTCATAGTTTCAATCGCTCAAGCGCGACAATTGCCTCTCCAACGGTTTTGCGTGCATCGAGTGGCATACTCTTCTTCTCCGAGTTTCAATCGCTCAAGCGCGACAATTGCCTCTCCAACCACTGATGCTGGGCGATAGCAGTGAGCGTCTGGCAGAAAGTTTCAATCGCTCAAGCGCGACAATTGCCTCTCCAACAGACAGCATATTGCCGATGCTCCTACACAAAAGTTTCGGTTTCAATCGCTCAAGCGCGACAATTGCCTCTCCAACCAGCTCAACCGAGAGGTAGAGAGCCGGTCCGCCAAAGGTTTCAATCGCTCAAGCGCGACAATTGCCTCTCCAACAACGATATCTTCACTGCTTCGCCTCCTGCTCTTTGTAGTTTCAATCGCTCAAGCGCGACAATTGCCTCTCCAACCGCTACGTTGGTTTTGAAGAAGCCTCTTTACCACTATCAGTTTCAATCGCTCAAGCGCGACAATTGCCTCTCCAACTTCCTCCCATGCATTCATGCCCTTGACTACCATGACGATGTTTCAATCGCTCAAGCGCGACAATTGCCTCTCCAACCAGAAAGGATTTTACCACAATGACACAGCTAACATCGTTTCAATCGCTCAAGCGCGACAATTGCCTCTCCAACAACCTTGCTTTGGAAGAGAAGGATGGCATCAAGAGAGTTTCAATCGCTCAAGCGCGACAATTGCCTCTCCAACCACACAGAAATCTTTGAGCATTCACTTTAACAATGTCCGTTTCAATCGCTCAAGCGCGACAATTGCCTCTCCAACACCGAACCCAGACCCATGGCCCATTCCTCCATTGCCGGTTTCAATCGCTCAAGCGCGACAATTGCCTCTCCAACGGAAAGGCAAGGCTGGCGAGCCCGACATTGCTGAATGTTTCAATCGCTCAAGCGCGACAATTGCCTCTCCAACATAGGTACTGGCCCATTTTCCGGATGTATATTCAATGTTTCAATCGCTCAAGCGCGACAATTGCCTCTCCAACGTTACTGATTTGGCAGGGACACCTTAATAGTATGTCGGTTTCAATCGCTCAAGCGCGACAATTGCCTCTCCAACCACTTCTCGATTCAAGCCAGATTACAGCTTTGCTAACGGATGCCTTTGCGAGAAGGTAGTAACTAATGTCATTATAACATGCTTTTTAAGAGGTTATCAATTCTAAATTATCCACATTCAAGTCAAAATCCTGTGCGAGAGGCTACGCTTGGCTCTGACACACCTCCGCCTCTCGCAAAACCTATCGCTTACCCTGGTATCTTGATATTTATGTCCTCGGCTCGTGCCTGTCCCATCCCCATCGTTGTTTTATATCCAACGCCTGCATAGCGAGCGAACTCAGCTAATGCGGCAAGTTGAGCTGCCTGTTCTCCTTCTTGCCGTATGTGGTAGGTACAGGTACCAATAAATCCCTTTTGCCCATGGTGAGGAAAGTGGACTTTAGATGTGTAAAGAGTGTAGTCACTTACTGTGACATTTTGGGGAATAAAAGCACGAAGAGCAGGTTTATCAATTTGTAAAACTGGGGGAGCATAATTATTCCACACACGCATCAGGCTATCCCAGAGTAAAATTGGCTCGGGAAAAAGGGCAAATTGTCGCTCTCCCAGACTGAATGCCGTAGGACTGGCAAAGCATAGGGTTATTAGGCGTCGGCTGGGTGTCGTTGCTAACGTGTGCCAATCTGTAAATCCGGCCCAGCCAGTTGTATCTGCTGTTGGTGTCGAGATCATGCGATTGAGTTTGAACTCGGCACTGCCAAGACGCAAGGTTGTTGGTTGTACTTCGAGAAAACACCTGCTCAGACTCTGCCATAGTACTCCACCATCTAGTAGTGTTACCCGTAGCCTGTACAATTGGTCGGGATACAGGAAAAGCGTATCATTTTGTACTTTTGCGCCGTTCAGGGCTGATACCGTGAAAGGTCGATAGTTAGGCTCATCGTGGAGCCGACTAGCCAGAGCGGGATCAACTTGTTTGATCAGGTCAAGAAAGAGCGCATGTGCCTGATGACCGGTCGAGGCTGGGATGGTACAGGAGGTGATTGAGTTTAGTTCAAGGATGACGGAATAAAGTAGCTTTTTCATTCTCCTTCTTCCCAATCGAAGATGTGACTACGACGAGTAGATGCACGTTGAACCATAAATTTTGCATTAAGGATATTTTTTTCATATGATACGAGCAAAGCTGCTGAACCTACTACCATCATGTATTCACACTCACCTTCACTCCCAAAGTCAACTTTCAATCTGTTAGTAAACAGAGATGTTATTTTCTTTAGCTTGGTTAATGCAAGTGCTTCTGGGCCACTTATAGGCACTGAATAGAAGGTAACGTAATTTTGCTCGAAGGCTCGGTTCAGTTCACCAGGAACAGGACCATTATCGGAAAATAGGCAAAAACCACGTGTTGCTGCTAATGTTCTACAGTATTGTGCTTCCCATTCTCTCCTAGTTAGGTCTGATCTTTTGAGCATGAAATAGATGTTTAACCGTTGTTCGCATGGTTTTCTGATCTCACAGCACAATTTTATCTGCTTGTCTACTTCTCCTACTTTTTCTATCCACTTTGCATACTGTAGGTCAGCATTGAACCAATCAGCAACATAATTTTGAGCAATATGAAGAGCTGAATAAGTCGTGTACTCTGCCGTTGCTAGGAAACCTTGTGGGTCATGAGCGAGAGCTAACGGTGGCTGAAAATTGTCACGAAAGTTGAACCGAGCATCAGCAATATAGTATTCCTCTATCTCAGCTTGTCGTTTCAACTCTGCCTTCCTTGCTGTACCTTTTTTCCTGAGTGTATTCTCTATTTGCTCTGCCCTTGCTTCATCAATCCCTTCTAACGCATCTAATTCAACATCGGGTTGTTCGTCCATAGCTCGAACGATGACGCTAGCCCGACCGAAGATGAATGATTTTGCATCTGCTTCATGTATTAAATTAAGAAGCTGGGACTTCACTTTGAGGTAACGCCGTGTATTATATATCAGTTTCTTAAAACTAAGTGCGTTCTTTGCGTCGTAGACCTGTAGAATTGCCTTATACAATTGCTCTGCTTTATCAGCTTGTTCGGTAGGAAGGGACTTACTAACACTATAGAGTGGTAAGAATGCCTCCGCAATGGCTCCACTACTAATGTATGTATAGATTCCATTCTTTTGTGGAAGTACTTCATTAACTAGCCGATTGAGTTCACTCCGCTCTACCGTAGTACCTGCAAACTTACTCAATTCTGTCACAAGGTTATCAGGTACCACCGCCCAAACTTCACTTGGTATGTTACACTCCTGCTTTCCTAGTACACGACCACTTCTACCTAACCTTTGAATAAATTCATCAGAACTTCGCGCATCAAAGAAGAGAAAGTCAATGCTTTGCCTCTTTTTACCTGATCGTTCAAAATTATAGCCAATATCTACCGTTGGTGTAGCCATTAGCAAATGAGCATCCTTGTTTCGTTCACGCCAGATAGTATGCTCTGCACCGGTCAAACGCCCTATTTTCAGGGCGTTTTTGCCTCCATACTCCTGGTAAATTGAGTTGATACGCCATAAGGCACTGCTAATAAAGGCTCCATGTCGCTCGTTTTGCAGCCAGTCTAATACCTTGCTTTTCTCACTTGAAGTTAGACTAACAAGACCATTGTCAAGTGCATCTGCACCATATAAATGTAAAAGTACTGGAGCCAATGCCGGTGTGGTCGATAAGCCAGACGGCTCGTTTCCCGGCTCAATGTATTCAATCTGTAGATTGAGACGATCAAGATAGTTTTTCACCTGTACAGCAGGAGTAGCCGTGAGCAAGCAAACTTTCCTTCCCTTTGCAAAGTAGCCCCACTCGCGGCAAAGAGTGAGGAGAAAAAGAAAATTGGCAAGTTGCTTGGCATTGTAGTAGTGAAACTCATCCACAACTATATAGCGGAACTTATCAACGAAAGCCCGAAATAACACTTTTTGATCGTGCGGATTGCCCAGACCATAAAGAGCATAATAAAAGATGTCAGGATTGATAACCAATACGTAGGGATGATGCCCCTCAATATGATAGCCATCGCTATCAGTCAGTACGGAGCCAGGGTCTTGTAGCATTTGGTGAAGGCGGTCGCCCTGACGCACAAATTTTTCACCAAGGTGCTGGTGACCTAATTTCCTAATCGTTGCAGCATCAAGGCGCAACACGATATGAGACAGTCCATTATCTTTGATGAAGTCTTGCACGTCTTTCTCATGTTGACGTAACAATTCATTCGTTGGGGCGATGAACAGCACATTGGCGTTATTGTATCTGCTCTTCTTGTATTCCTCATCTAAATCTAAGAGACGTAGCAATGCAGCTTTCGTCTTACCTGTTCCTGTGTTATAACTATTGACAATAATATCAGCGCTCTTTGCTTGGTAGGTGCGCCACTGATGGTAAAGTGGTGGATTGCCTAATGCATCTGCTAGACGTCTATAGTTTTCAGCGGAAAGGTCAGCTGATACCTCATAGTGAGGTGCAAGCTCAAACTCTATCATAATTTCTCAACTCCATAGCGCATTCTGGCAGGTAACAAAGTTTCTTTGTCTAGTTGCCAGAACTGCCCACTCATTTCCACATCACGTAATACTGGTGCCGGATGAATATTGTATGTTGAATAGACCAGCAGAGCTGCCGTATCTTCTACATCGACTGCATTGAGCAAACTGCTCACTTTTGCTCCATTGCTTTGCACAAGGCTGGGCGTGACCCGTTCCATCCATTCAATTCGAGCCTTGCTCATGAACTTTCCCAACCTGATATAAGGCAAGAGCTGAGGACCCTTGCCTTCTGCAATGAGATGATCACGGTCAAGTAAATAGAAGTGAGCGCGACTTCCCTGTCCCAGCATACGAATGCGTCCACTCTGTGGAAAATTCATCGCTCTGACCTTTTCATTTTTATCACGTGTTGTAGCTATAGCATTCTGCTCAAAACGGAAGTAATAAGTATCGGTCTGGGCGTTAAATCTAGTGAGAGCCATACGTAAGTGGCTAAAGCTCGCAGGTGTAATGTAAAGGCCCTGCTCATTAAGAGGCATAAGATCCTCTTTATAGCGTGGACCTCCGTTCCAACGATAAGGTGCGTTGCATAATCCAAGAGCATATGTTAATGCGTAGTTACCGATCAAGGGTTCACTTGCATAGAGCGGATCAATCTCCCGACTTGCAAAAAAAGTATGCTCCCAAAGGATCAAGCTGGCGGGGTAGATATGCATAACTGCCCTCTATTTATCATAGCTGTCACTTAACGTCTTCAATGCGGCTACTATACGCTCCTGCTCATAATAGAGTTCTGCCACTCCATGTAATTCTGCTTGTAAAGCTTCTCCTGTTAGCACAACTGGTTTTCGGGTGAACACCCTACCTATCAAGATATCAATGCTTGCCACTACTGCTTTCTCGACCTCTATGTCAGCAAGCGGAAAAGGCAGCTCATCCTTATCTGTGGATTTAAGTCGATCATGGACTGCTTGCGTCAATTCTAAGTTGCTGAACAATTCACAATCGCTAAAGGCAACTGCCACAATGCTGTTTTTCACTCTGCCCATTCTGCTGGAAATCGCTCCATAACGCTCACTACGTATGATGTTGCCAAGAATATAGTGCATCTCGGTCAACGTGACGTCTTTGAGGGTCTCAATATCAAGAAAGTGAGATTGAGGTCGTACATATTCGTCCTTATTGATGCTTCTACTGGCTTTGCTTGTCTCAGGGTCACGCATAGTGCCATTATCGTAGGTTGCATTGAAAGTACGACGGGCTGCAACTTGAGCAACAGTTCCAAGCGAGTAAGCGTCATCTGTAAACACCCGGCTCTTCTGTGCCCCATTACCACCAGCAGCAAAGCCATACAGATAGCAATCGATACACTTCTCACAAGGGGCATTGGTGTTAAGCTTACAAATATTGCCATCTTTGTTTTTCTTTAGTAAGCCATGTTCATGCAGAAATTCACGTCCCTTACGACGCTCAACCGCTGTTTGTTTACGCTTACTGATAACTACGCGGCGAATTGGTGTGGTGTCAACTAAACCCGCACTAACAATCTCTTTCACCAGCTCTTCTCCGCTACCTTCAGTGCGAAATATTGTTTCTGATTCGGTTTTGCGGACGATAAAAAGACTGATGTAGCGGCCTTTGGGCATGTTGCTGTACTCTTCCAATACGTACTGTCTGTATGCTTCAAATGCGCTCATAGAATAAAGCTCCTTTGTTGTCTTTTCCAAAAACTACTCACTGAAATCTATCGACACCTGTTTAGCTTCTTCGGCCTGTTCTATATCAAGTTGTTCCTTGACCTGTTCTGGTATAGCATCCCGGTAATAAATGAGGTAGGCACTGCGCATCAACTTACTTCGTTGTAGCAGGCGGTTAACATCATTAGCGTGCAACTTGGTTAGAATATCGTCAAAGAATAGATCGACATATGTTCGAATAACCTCCTGTTTCTGTTCCCGCTTGATCTTACTGGGTTTATATTTTGCCTCAGTAATGCGATCAATATGGTCGAAAATATCTCGTTCAGAGGCTCGACGAACTAGATCCCTGACGTCCTCTTTCGGTTCTCGCTCCAGGTTTTCAAGAATGATATCCAATGGCTTAAGTATAGAGTTGCGCTTAGATGAGCGGCCTCTAAGGTGTTCTTCAGCAGCCAGGGATGCCATCTTTTTTAGTGCTTCCAAAACATTTACTCCTTTACAATATCGGCAAGCAGTACTCCTACACGCTTACTTAGATGAGTCACTAAACTTTCGGACGACACTTCTTGACCAGATTTACGTTTACTACTATTGATATCTTTGACCTTTTTCTCAATTGCTAGGTCAACGACATAATATGCGGACAGTGGATCATCAATGACGGCAGCAGCTATTTCGAGGAGCAAATCTTCTCCGTATTCTCCGCTCATGCTCAGCATATGAGAGAGTTGGTAAAGAGTAGAGAGCCGTTTGTTGATGTTTTCATAAGCAGCATAGCCTTCTTCATCCGGCTGTTCACTGCTCCAGTAGTTTTGACGTCTGATATACTTGTTATCACCTCCTTGCTCATTTCTCTCTCTATAAGTCTCGATACTACGATACTCATTCGTTGGCAGTAGCCAACGCAGTCCAAGTGGCACACCATCTGTGAAGAAAGCCAAGGCATGTTCTGCCATATATTCATTTGTAAGCAACGGCACTGGTGTACGAGACATGATCACACGACAGCCGAAAAAATCTGCAATCATCAACGCGTGAGTAAGTGCAAAAAGAAATTGTTGACCGTAATTATCTCCAATGGCATTCAGTGGTAGAACAGGAGTATTACCAACTGCATCGCTAAAGTTTGGTACACTTATACCAGTGACCTTGCTAGGGTGACCTCCAAATTCACTGTTATTCTCTCCTGCTACCTGCTTTGCTTGCTTTTCAACCTGAGCAGCTAAGTTATATTCAAATTTCTCATGCCACTGTCTGAAATAATGACTAGTATTTAGGAAAAAACACCGGTTATCCTCATGGCAAACGTTTTTAAGCGTTGTGTACATTGCATCTAAGTATGGTGCAGTAAAGAAAGAATAGGGATAGAGATGAAGGTAAAAACTGGTGTACATCTCTCTGTTTTTCTTCTCGCCACTTTTTGTCTTCTGTTTGCCCTTTCGATTGAAAGACGTCCATGCTAGTCTTTCAAGAATAAACTGGTTTCTACAGATGGGGCAGACATTTCTCTTTGGATCTCTACTTCCACCTTTAAGTCGGTTACTAAACACTTGCACTCCAATGCTTGGAGGTACTTCAGAATCCATTAACTCTACAGATCGTAACGGTGAGCTACAACTGCAGCACTGTTTATGCTTAGCCTTTATGTAGTTTTGTAGATGCGTCACGAAGTTACGTGAATCGTTAGTACCACTGACCTCAAGATTGGTATTAAGATATTGATAAAAATCTTTGCTATCTATGGTTGTCGTGGTCTGTTCACCTGTTAATGAGCTTATATCCGCTAAGAAACGGTCAAACAGAATATCCAAATCCTCATCATTATCTCGAGCAATAAAATAGCCCCTCTGATAATCGTTTATCTGCTCGTAAAGCACGTACTGTTCTTCTGGCAAATTGAGTAATGTATAAATATGCGACCAGGGATCGCGTTGATGTGCCTTCTTTAATTCCTTCTTGAGATGATCTTGTAGTAAGTTACGGTAAGCTGCTACTAATTCACCTCGCCTAAGTAAAGCTTGTTCAAGCGGTACTATTGGCTGTGAACTATCCAACAATGCTGTGGCAAGAGCAGCTATAGATGGATTGTTCGTACACTTTTTAAGCGCGGAGCGCAACTTTTCGTTACGTTCGTCATGTTGCTTCTCTGTGTAACGCTTGCGCTCAATAATTTGCCTGATTACGTACATGATGTCAATGTAGCTAGCACCACTTTCCACAGCGGCATCAGCTACTTTAATACCTATTCCCTGTGACTTGATGAAGCGATCAATACCGCTTGTTTTCCTAAAGGCGACTGCTTGTGAAACACGTTGGGCCACTTTATCGGTATCATCCTCAGTCCAGGTAAATTGTTCACGGATTGGCAGAAGATAGGCAACCCCTTCTGGATAATAAAGCAAGTCCACGAGAACCGTTTCACCATCAAAAATATGTTGCTCTTGCAGATACGCAACAACAGTATTATGAATAACATTGCTGAGCAAAGCACGATTTTCACCAAGCCGATGCGTTACCCAACGCCATCGTCGTTCAGATAGGGCATTGACAACAGCTACAAAACCTTGCTTATGCTTATTCTCAGAGAGCGTATGGGAAAGATCGAGATTATCTACCGCATACATCAGTTGCCCAAGTTCAAGTAGACGTTCATAAGCTAATGTGTAAGTGTGGTCGTTTTGATCTAAGTCGAATACCGGTGCTGCATTATGCTGATGCAAGTGAGCCAGCAGCCTGATTTCTTCTAAACAATCTTCCCATTCATAGAAGAAACGACTAAAATCAAGGCGATGCAACTCATCCCTAATATTTTTGTTGGTAGCTATGTTTGTGTATCCTAGCTTCACATCTCTACCTCCATAAGGAGGTATCTTGTTGATATCATGAATAGTGTAGGCCGCAGAAAGGAGTTGTTCCTCCAATTCACTTATCTCGACCATGTTAGAGGCGCGAAGTTTATGAAGCACCGTTATACCATCAAGTACATGAGCATAGTAATTTTGACCCTGTTTGTTGCCTCCTTGAATGATGCGTCGGTAACTAGTCATAGGACCGGTGGCTATCTCGCGTAAATATTTCGCCAGTAAATTTGGCTTTTCGCCATCTTCCTCACTATCAGTGTCTATCCAAGTCAATTCTATTTTTGGACTAGCCATCTACTAAGATTCCTCCTAACAAACATCAATTTTATCTACATCCGAATTGTAACCGAACCATGTAACCTCAATTGCGCTCACTACCCTGGAGTACAATACATTTTGTAAAGTCCAGTTGCATGTTTACGCATCTCTTCTACGAGCTCTGGCGGTTCCAGGACGGTACAATTCAAGCCATAGCTGAGAAGGATGCGACGAGCTTCAAAAAGGTCGCTAATTTGTGCGGTAACGGTTGCAGAGCCATCTAGGTGCGACTCTACTACTTGACCATCGAAATGCTGACTCACGCTATTGCGAGCGATGACCGCGTTAAGGTGGTAACGTAACTGTTTGGTGTTACGAGTGGGTCGGCTGGATGCAATTGTGATGGGGAGCACTGAAACGCTGCCTGGCACAATATAATCGGGACGAAAACGTAACTCTTTGCCTTTATCAATGCTCCAGCCATAGAGGTATACGTGTCCGTGTTCGTAAACCAGTGGGCGTGGTTCAATCACATGTCGCCGTTCTTTGCCATCATAGGCCGAGCGATACGTAAACTCAAGCTGCTGCTTTCGCTTTATTGCCAGTTCGCTCTTGTTAATAGTTACCGGGTCGGTATTGCGGTAATCAGTCGTTTCATGTAGGTCGATACTGAAAAAGCGACTTTGATTTGTCAATTCTTTTTGTTGCTCAGAAGGAAGGAGTTTTATAAAGTGGGCGAGCAGGCTGCGTATTTCATCAGCATGGAGCATGATGCTCTTGTCAAAAGTATCAAGTAATAGGGCGAAAGTAGCTATATGTTGCTGACTCAAGTGAAGACCGAAAGGAGAATTGCGCCAGACGTAGCATCGGCTGCTGCGTTCAAAATCTATCCGACAGCCCATCAAGCGTAGAGCAGCACGGTCATGGCGAAATTGATACTTCTGTTGCTTGCTAACAGTGGTAGCTTCTGCAAAACGGTCGTAGTCGAGTAGTTCCCTTTGAGTGAGTACAGTAATTATCTCATCAAATGTATGAGGACGATTGTGAAGCATTTCCAGGATAGCAAAACGACGTTTGGCAGCACGGTCAGCACGAGTATCACCTTTCATGTGTCGTTGCTTATCCTATCACATAGTAATGGTATTAACGGGACGCTTTAGAAATAGATCAGCTTGCATATAGTAGTACAAATGTTTCCTCATGTCAAGCAAGGGAGCATATTACAGGTACTTGTACACAAGAAAGGAAAAGAATGAGTCAGCCCGGTGAAGCACCCGACTATATTCCTATCTCTCAGCTAAATGCTTACGCCTACTGTCCACGTCGCTTTTACTATGAATTTGTTTTAGGCGAAATGTTAGTCAATGAACATGTTCTCGGTGGACAACAACTGCACGAACGGGCTGACTTGCCCGGCAGCAGTACACGCAATGAAAAGGTTCAATTTCGCCATATCTATCTTTGTGCTCCTAAATTGGGATTAATTGGCTACTGCGACGTGCTTGAAGCAATAGGTGAGACACGTAATCTAGCCGCCCTGGCGCAAGAGGGCAAACTCTATCCAGTCGAGTACAAAAAAGGCAAGATGGGTAAGTGGATTTCCGATCATACTCAGCTTTGCGCTCAAGCTCTCGCTCTTGAGGAAGTGCTAAACATAGCTCCAGGTAGCGTGAAGCATGGCTATGTCTACTACTTCGGTTCTGCTCGACGTGATGAAGTTGTATTAGACGAGATATTACGTCATTCCACATTGACAGCACTGACTGAGGCACGTCAAGTCGGCATGCTCAATCAGCCACCAGCACCAATTACCAACTGGCGTAAGTGCCGAGACTGTTCCTTGGAGCCAATATGTCTACCTCGTGAAGTATTGTCTTTACATGAAAATAAGAAAGGTTGATGTTGACGATGGCTATTGTCTATCTCACTGAACAACAGTCATGGGTTGGACGCGAAGGTGACTGCTTGATTGTGCATATCCCTGAGTACAATAGTGATGGAACCAGAACCAAACAGGAACGCAAATTAACTATACCGCTCTTCAAAATTGAGGAAGTAATGGTGATGGGAGATATCACCATTACTACACCTGCTCTGGCCAGCCTGCTAAGCGCAAAAGTTTGCATAACGTATTTGACAAAGCATGGTCGCTATCTTGGTAGTCTCACTCCTGAATTCACTAAGAACAGCATCTTGCGTTTGGCACAACACACAGTGCATGCTGATGCTAAACGTAGGCATACTGTTGCCCGGTATTTCGTTGTAGGAAAATTGCGCAACATGCGTACCGTTCTTATGCGCTATAACAGGCTTCATCCTGATTCACAGATTAGCACGCAAGTTGATAATTTGAAACATTGCATCAATGCCGCTGAAAATAACCAACTCCGCAGTATTGACACTGCTATTGAAGACAGTGAAGTTGACTACAGCCCTGAAATGGAACATGGTGAGATTGTAACAGGTCGGATGAATGGATTAGGTCCCCTGCTTGGCTGCGAAGGTGCTGGAAGTGCTGCTTATTTCAATGTATTTGGACAACTCATCAAGTGTAACTGGAACCATGGCTTTAGCAAACGCGCTCGTCGTCCACCGACCGATCCTGTGAATGCCATGTTAAGTTACGGCTATGTTATCCTAACTACTCAAGTTGCCAGTGCAGTTGCCTCTGTTGGCTTTGATCCTTATATCGGATACCTGCATTCCTCACGCTACGGCAAACCTGCTCTTGCTCTTGACCTGATGGAAGAGTTTCGACCACTTATCGTAGACTCTGTAGTGCTCAGCCTTCTCAACAACCGGCAACTTGAGCAGAAGGATTTTGAGTTAGAACTTAATAGCTATCGTATGGTGGACACTGCCAAACGCCTCTTTCTTGAAAAATTTGAGGATCGCATGCAAGAGCTTATTACTCATCCTACATTTCAGTACAAAGTACCCTACCGACAATGTATTGAGCTTCAGGCTCGTCTTCTCGGTAAGTATCTTACGGGTGAGGTAGATGAGTATACACCACTTATTGTGCGATAACGGAGTGCGAAATGAGTCAAACAGAAGTTAGAGTAAGAGGGGTCAGACAAAGCACTCTCTATGTTGTCGCTTATGACATTCAAGATGATAAAAGACGTACAAAGGTGCATAAAGTGTTAAAAGGTTTTGGAGAGTGGACAGAATTTTCTCTATTTGAATGCTTTTTAACCAAAAAGGAACTGTTACAAATGCGAGCGAAATTGGATAAACATCTTGATGCAAGGACTGACAGAGTACGTATCTACATGATATGTGATACCTGTCTCTCTAAAATAGAGACCGTGGGTATTCCTGAACCCTCAGAGCAGACCACTTACCTCATATAGTAGTATGGTTCAAATGGTGGCAATGCTGGAACGTACCCCATTTTTCGTCGATCTCCCAGCCTTTGAAGATTATGCCGTAGAGAACTCTTCCTCCATACTACGACCTTTTAATAATAATGCATTGTAAATAAAACGTTTTAGATGAGAATGTACTATCAAAAGTACTATCTCATCAACTCATCCGAATGATGCAGAACCATTGTTTGTCGAAAAGCATTGCCGATGCCTCGTGGTCGGCCTTCTTCAGTCAGCTGGCAGCCAAAGCGGAAGAAGCTGGGCGCACGCTGGTCAAAGTCAATCCGGCCTCTACGAGTCAGACATGCAGTACCTGTGGACATCGCCAGAAGATGCCGCTCTCGGAACGCGTCTTCGATTGTCCGTGCTGTCATGCTCATCTCGATCGAGACCTCAATGCTGCTTTGAATATTCGTGCTCTGGGACTACAGAGCATCGGCTTGTCCGTTGAAGCCCCTGGCTTGAGCCATGGGGAGTATTTACGGCTTTACCTGTGGGATTTGAGATGCAGACAGCATACGCTCTTTTCTTATGTGCCACCACCATCGCGCCAACCAGACAAGTGCCACTGTAGGTACAATATACACACTAAACACCACCAGCCAGATTAGTATGGTTAGCAACACTTGTCCAAAAGCCAGAGCCGCACCCAGAGCACTCTGCCATATCTGTGCCAGGCTCCATGCTGCCGGTGGTGGATTCACCAGCGTCGCAGTTGGCTGCACACTCACCGTAATATTGTAGAAGGTCGTCTGCTCGTCTAAATTCTTCAGATGGGCCTCGATCTGCTCGATCTGCCCCTCTACATCTGTCAATCGCTGATCAATTGACAGGATATCCCCTAACGCTGTGGCATGGCTCATCAACGTGAGCAAACGACTCTGCTCAGCCTGTAAATTTTTTAATCGTGACTGCGTATCCACATAATCACTCGTCACATCCTGCGTTGTCTTATTTGTACTCAGCAACTGACCGCCGTGTTGCCCAGGATAGGCGTCCAGGTAGCCTTCAATACGTGGATACAGCGATGCCTGCACCGAAAATGTCATCGTCACATTATACAAATTATCGCCTACTGGCTCATACTGAATATTCGTAGCAGTTGAAAGTGGATCCGTCGTACTAATCCATGTCTGCAAATCTGCCGCTACCTTTTGCGTATCCTTCACCTGCATACTGATATTTAGCGTTTTAATCAGGTACCTCTGTACCCCACCTGACGAACTATTGTTTGAGTGACTAGAAGATGCCTGGCTGTTCGACGGCATACTTGGCGAATTGACATTTCCACTGGTCGGGCTTCCTGTGCTAGTTGATGCTCCACCACAACCCGTCACAACAACCATCAAAACTACGAAACCGCATAACCATAGTATTGACCAGCGTACCCTTCTGCTAATGTGCGACATAAGTTTACTCCTTTTTCATTGGAACATTTTGTTTTCTAGAGAGACCAATTTCTTGAGAAGGCATTCCAGTTATTAATATCTCTTCCAAAAACAAGACGATACCTGTTCGCTAATAGTTCCCTTTGAATTCTGCTCCCCTTGCTTCTACCTAATACATCGGCGACAATGAGTCACCTTGCTTCAAACTTTGGCTCTTCGGGCTACGCTTATATCACTATAAGCAGGTGAATGTACTCTTCAACGACACGCTATACTAAACATACGTCATGTTGGCTCTTTTTTATCTCAAGAAGTATGACTTTGGAGTTTTGTGCTTCACAGGTTAAAATTCTCCAAAACAGGCACATCGGTACGCGGCAGAAGTGCAAACGCCGCACGCATCACCCGTTTCTGTAACTCTGGATTATGCGGTTCTCCCAGAGGATAACCAAGCGGAAATGGCACGAACAAGGCACGTGGCGGCCCTACCTTCTCCGTGATCTCTCGCAACAGTGAAATGGAGACCGTCGTGATACCGGCATATTCAATAGCATGCTGAATCAATCCCACGGACTGATTGCACATTGGTCAAACAGGTGTCAGTAGCACCACATCAACACCATCCGCCACCAGTTTCTGTGCTACCTGCGGTGCCGATTCCTGAATCAGTTTACGAGGTCCGACAATCGAACCCATAAAGCTATAGTGACGAGGTGCAACATCTCCTATCTCTCCCTCGGCCTGCATCTCCCTCAAACGCTCTAAAGGGAAAGCCAGATTGCGATCACGTAAAATCCCCGTGTGATCAAAGGCCCAACTGCGCTGATTCATCTCCAGCAATTGCGGAGAAATGTTACCTAGAATTTCACGAAAAGATGTATCGCCCATTCTGATTGTCATATCAAAAGGGGGCTGATCTGGCAAGCTTAAACCCGCCGTCGTCACTAGCGCCACCATACAATCTTGTAAGGGCTTCTTGAGGGGCGTCATCGCTGAACTCACCGGATCATTAATACGTCGGGCAAACCTCTTGAAAGGATACCCTTTCAAGAGTAGTCGCTCCCTCAGTTCAATATCTTCCATGCGTGCCACTGGAGTCTTCCACCTCGGTTTTTTCTAAAATAGAGTATATCATAAGATGCGCTTTGTATCTGCTGACACATCCGATGTTGCTGTCAGTAGCGGTGTATCCATCGATATTGGAGTTACGACAGGAAGAGGAGCTGATAGAGAGACAGGCATCTGGCTTGCCGCCGGATGTTTCGGCAGATCGTTCACCATTTGCTGAAGCGTCACAAACTTGTAGCCCTCTGCCCGTAGCGTCGTAATAATCGTCGGTAGAGCCTGGACTGTTTGATAGCGGTTGCCACCAGCATCATGCAAAAGAATAATTGCCCCATTACCGGCCAAGCCCAGAATGCGGCTACTGATCACATTAATCCCTGGCATCAGCCAATCACGCGCCTCGTCGTTCCACATAGTCGTTGTCAGCCCCATTAAATTGGCTTGTGTCAAAACGGTTGTATTAAATACTCCATAAGGTGGCCGAAAGAAGGTAGGCCACACACCAATCGTTTGTCGAATGATAGCAGAGGTTCGACGAAGTTCTCTTGCTACATCGTCACTGGAAAGCAAGCCCAGATCGGCGTGTGACCAGCTATGATTACCGACTACATGACCGTCAGTATATTCCGCTTTCACCAGAGCAGGATATTTAGCAACCAACCGCCCTACACAAAAAAAGGTTGCTTTGACGTGATATTGTTGTAGGATAGCTAGTATCTGGGGCGTATAATCAGGGCTGGGACCATCATCAAAGGTCAATGCAATCTCCGGATTCTGGGGATTACCGAAGTAAAGAAAGCGGTTGTGTGCTTGTAGAACGGCTATTTGTTGCCATAATTGATCGGGAAAAGGTGTAATTGGCCTGGCTATGGGGGTCGCAGTTGGCATAGGCGTCAATGGTATTGTCTCTTTGCCTTTATGAGGGTTGCCGACATGTAGTTTTAATCGAAGTCCCAGGTGATAGCTGGGTATAATGGCTGTACTACCAATGTGTGAGACCGCAACTGTCAGGGTTAAAGAGCCTACCAGGGCTAAGATCGCACACAGGATGATCACCAAACGGATGGGCTTCTTTTTTGTCCTGGTGCGTCTCGTAAATAACGGCTGAGCATCAATATCCTGAACGTCCATATAGTATTATCCTTCAAAGTTCATCTTTACATAGAAATTTACCTATACATGTATGAGCAGGAACTTTTCTGTGCCTTTACCAATAGGGAAGTGCTAAATGGAAGTACTTGCAGATGAGAGGCGTCTTTACCACCTGTCTCATCCATATAGTACTATATTACAAGTTGTAACGTCTTCTATGCAAACGGTAATTTTTCACATTTTTCCGCATTATCGTTACTGCAGCGTCTATCTGACGTTCTTTGTTAAGAAAGCATTATACAATCTATCCGAGTGTACCCTTCATAATTATTTTATTTATGATGAAGTGGAGCCAATCTTATGCAGATATCACAATCCGTTCGCTATTATCACAATGTCCTTTATACTTGTTTTACAATTGCCGTGTGCTGTAGTACGCTTTTGCTTTCTGCTTGCGCTACAACAGTTGCTTCTGGCTCTACCAACATCAATCATATGAATCCATTACTAACGGTGCAGCCCAAGGTCGGCGAGAGTAGTATGGGTACAGAAGCCCTGGCACGTGCCGAAATTGCCAAACTGCAGAGTATCATGGCGCACATGTCGCTTGATCAGAAACTGGGGCAACTCATTCTTGTTGAGTATCTTGGTAACAGCTATCAAGGATCAGAGGGTGGCCTGCAATATATGGTCTCCCAACAATCCGTTGGGGGCTTTATGTACCAATATAGTAATCATAATTTTGACCCTCCCTATGATGCTGTTATGAAAGTCGATGAACTTTCTCAACAAGCCATGCAAGATGCTAAAATTCCCCTGATGATTGCCACTGACCAGGAAGGTGGTCAGGTCAACCGCTTATATACGTTTCATGGATATCTGCCCTCGGCTTCTGCTATGGCTGCCACAGGCAGTCCCAACTACGCTTTTACTCAGGGCTCGCAGGCAGCAAAATGGATGCTCCAACTCGGTATCAACACTGACCTCGCTCCCGTAGTTGATGTGCATAGCGTTGACCCACCCATCTTGCAGGATCGCATGTTCGGTAGCACGCCCCAAACTGTCGCTACTTACGCGGGCGCTTTTCTGAATGGCCTGCAAACCAACGGTGTTGTCGGTTGCCTCAAACACTTTCCTGGTTTGGGCGCTATCAGTTCCGACCCCCATGCAGACCTGCCCACTGTCAATCGGAGCATAACCGACTTAAACAACATTGATCTGGCTCCCTATCGCTTAATGATTCAAAAGAATCAACCCGCTATGATCATGTCCACCGACGTTCTTATGCCAGCTATTGATCCCAATCTTCCTGCTGAGCTCTCCCCCAAAGCCATCACTGGTATCCTACGCAACCAGCTTGGCTACGATGGGGTCGTGGTCACCGACGGACTGTATATGGGTGGTATCAGCAGCAGATGGTCGCTTGCCCAAGCTTCCGTTTTAGCCATCATCGCAGGTAATGATATGATCGAAGGTCCCTACACGCCCGACCTCGTAGCCAGTGTCGTCACAGCCTTCAAGCAAGCTCTCCAACAAGGAACTTTAAGCATGGCTCGCGTTAATCAGGCTGTGGAGCGCATCCTTTTGCTCAAGATTCACTTCGGCATCATCAGGTGAGATGCTGCCTAAACTCCCAACTCGTACAACTGCTCAAACTGCAAATTCAAATCATTGGTGACCTGCCACATTGACGCTAAGGCCCGGCGTACATTGCGTGCGGCACATGGCGGCAGGTCCTCTTGTGCCGCCAGCTTCTTCAATGCCTCATAGATGTTCAACATTGCTTGCTCTTGTTCGCTTAAGGGTTTACCCAGAAGATCGGTATTCGTTGCCATCGTGATCGCTCCTCTCTCAATACTGTGCCCTGGGGCGAGCATCTACCAGGCGTCTCGCCTTCAACTCAAAGTGCGGCAGCAGGCCGTACTCCATCCGCTCGATATTGAAACGCAACCCCTCATGAGCTTGAGCCAGGTCCTTCATGAGCTTCTGTTCAAGCTCAGTCCATTTATCCTCGTAGCCTGGTTTCACCTCTAGCTTAATCGTGATCTCATCCTGAAGCTCTTTACGCCAGATGTAGATTTGGAACTCATCGATCTCCGTGTACTCTCGAATGATGGCTTCTACCGCACGCGGATACACGTTTGTTCCGCGAATGAGCTTCATATCATCCCAGCGTCCACGGATGCCGCCGCTATAGAGATCCCATGTACGCCCACAGGTGCAGGTACTGGCCGGTACCTTCATCACCATATCCTTCGTGCGATAGCGTATCAAAGGAATAAACCCTCGTCCAAAAGAAGTCACAATCCGCTCTCCAAGTTCGCCGTAGCCTACTGGCTCCTCAGCAGCTGGATTAACTACCTCCTCAATAAAGTGATCCTCAATGATATGCGTCCCGCCTGACTGGTGAGCGCACTCGAAAATCATAATCGTCCCGATCTCCGTCATACCCGCCGTATCACCACACTTCGCTCCCCATGCCTCTTCCAGTTGCTTTTTCACTGCCGGTATCGAGCCTGCTGGTTCCCCGGAAAGAATCACCTTGTTTACCTTACTATCTTTCGCTAGGTCAATGCCCATTTCCCGCGCCTTTTGCCACAGATGGAGCGCGTAGGTTGGTGTAGAGCAAACGGTGGTTACGCCCATCTCCACAATCTGCTTGATCCGTGCCTCGCTCGTTTGCGCTCCGCCAGGGATGACTAACGCTCCCATCTTTTCGCAAGCGTAGTGTGCTCCCCAAAAACCAATGAACGAGCCGTAACCAAAGGCGAAATACACGCTATCCTCCGGTCGAATACCAAAGCCCCACAGGCCATAGCACCACATCTCGCTGATCCAATCCCAGTCCTTCATACTATCCAGCACACGGATCGGCGTGCGTCCCGTTGTACCGGATGTCAAATGATAGCGAATAGCATTCGTCGGATCAGTCGCCAAAAGGTCACCGAACATAGGCTTTTCCTGTAGCGACTCCATCCACTCTTCTCTTGTCATAAAGGGAATGCGCCGCACATCATCCAGCGTTTTCAACTGTTCTGGCTTGAAGCCAGCCGTATCAAAGTGCCGTTGGTGAAAAGGCGTTGTGGCATAGGCCCACTCACACAAACGCCGTAGCTTCAACAGTTGTAACACCTGTAACTCTTCGCGTGGTAACGTCTCGTTCTTGGGATTCCAGTACTTAGAATAGGTCATAACTAACTCCTCCTTGAGCTGTGACCCTACAGTGGTCCATTCTGATATACTAGAGATATATCGCTATCACCAGCACTTTGTGTGAGCTTATCTCTTAATCTTCACCAATTACTGCTATCCCTTCTATTTCAATCAATGCCTCATCCTGAAAAAAACGTGAAATCTCGAACAGGGCTGTAGCCGGATAGTAGGCTCCAAAGAACGCCTGATGCACCTTCCCTAGGGGTTTTAGATGAGCCAGGTAATCATCGCGTTCACGCACAAAAATAGTCATCTTCACAATATCCTGCATCTTGCCGCCTGCTGCCTCTACCACCATCTGCAAATTTCGCAACACCTGGTCATACTGAGCCACCACATCTCCAACTCCCACAATGCGCCCCTCGGCATCACTGGCCGTCTGTCCCGCTAAAAAGAGCAACTGTCCACCTGTGACCAGCATCCCATGACTGAAGCCTACAGGCCGGGCCAACCCTGGCGGATTAAGAATATGTTTTCTCATGCGCTCTTACCTTCCCGTAAACTTCGGTTTCTCTTTCGCCTTGAACGCCTCGTAGAAGCTGCGATGATCCTCTCCCATCAGCAACAGGGCCTGTGCCTGCGCCTCTGCCTCAATTGCCGCCACTAGGTCCATATGCATTTCGCGGTTCAACATATGCTTGGTCATAGAGATAGCCAACGTTGGTCCCTGAGCCAAGCGCCTTGCCCATTGCAGGGCTTGGGGTAACAGGTCGGTATGAGCTACTACGCGATTCACCAGTCCATAGCGTTCGGCTGTTGCCGCATCAATCGTATCTCCCAATAACAGCAGTTCAAAGGCGCGTCCCATGCCCACCACTCGCGGCAACAAATAACCAGCTCCCATATCAGCTCCCGTCAGACCTACCTTCGTGAAAAGAAAAGCAAAGCGAGCCTTTTCCGAAGCAATACGTAAGTCAGAGGCCAGAGCCAGGACGGCTCCTGCTCCGGCAGTCATTCCATTGAGCGCAGCAATGATTGGCTTATCCAACAGACGCATATTCTGTACTACTGCCCCGGTCATGCGCGTGAACTCTACATGCTCCTTCATATCCCGCTGCAACAGTTCACCGATAATCGCATGCACATCGCCACCCGAACAAAAATGATCTCCCGCACCTGTCAGCATCACTACACGTACCGTGTCCTCATGGCGCAACTTCTCAAAGAAATCGCGTAACTGGGCGTATATTTCAAAGGTCAGTGCATTCATCACCTCTGGGCGATTCAGCGTCAATGTGGCCACGCCATCATCCATCTCATACAGAAAATCGTAGCCCATCGTAAACCTCTTTATCCTATCAGGCGACCCTTGCAGTTGTTCTGCGCCTCAAGACATTACACCACCACCATCGATATTGATGGCCTGCCCGGTAATCCCCTTGCTTATATCTTGAGCCAGGAAAACCGCAATGGCCGCTATCTCTTCTGGCTCAATAAGTCGATGTTGGGGACTGGTCTTTTCCAGGGCTTCGCGTGCCTGTCTTTCTGGCATACCCGTACGTGCCACGATATTGCTCACACTTGCATCCGTCATTGGTGTATTTACGTAACCCGGGCAGATAGCATTAACCGTAATATTGTAGGGTAACAGTTCGATAGCCAGCGCACGAGTTAGTCCCAGGACACCATGTTTGGCTGCCGTATAGGCTGCAATGTAGCTTCCTCCTACTCGCGAAGCAATTGAAGCGATGTTAATGATACGTCCACTGTGCTGCTCTATCAGCTTCGGCACAAAAGCTTTCGTCACATAGTAGACACTAGTCAGATTGATAGCCAGCATACGATGCCACAATTCATCAGGGTGAGTAACAAATTTATGGCTTCCTGCATTGCCAGCGTTATTGACCAGTATATCTATACCGCCCAATCCTTCCAGCAAGGTCTTTGCCATCTGTTGTATCTGTTCTGCATCCATCACATCGCAGGGAGTGGCCAGACTTTCGCGGCCCATCGCAGAAATCTGGGCCACAAGTTGCTCAAGCTCAGTAGCTGTGCGGGCTGTGACTGCCACATCTGCCCCCGCTTCAGCCAATGCCAGGGCAATGCTTCGTCCAATGCCTCGTCCGGCACCGGTCACTACTGCCCGCTTTCCTGCAAGTGGGAGATTGCTTTGGTTTGCCATACATAAATGTCCTTTCTTGGCTGTGTGTTTTATCCACCCACTTTGCTCATGGAATGAATCTATCCATCTTCAAGTATGAGAGACGGTCAAGTTGCAAGAGCTTGCTGTTGTGCTACATTAGCATGTATAGCGTGAGCATGATGCCATTGGTTGCTCTGGTCGACCAAAGACACTGGCTCCATAATGCATAAATCCCCACGACCAGCAGCCAGGATCGTATTCATCTCATTGCTGGTAGTCAGGTAGCCTCCAACTAGCGTAGGGATGCCTGCCTCGTTACGCACTCGATCACTCAAGGGCGTCAGGAAACCGCGTCCATAAGCTGGCTCACTATCCGGGGTCGTCTGGCCTGCCAGTACCGCAATTATATCACAGCCATGCTCTTTAAGTGTTCTGGCAACTACTATGGCATCCTCGATGCTAAAACTATCCTTGATACAATCAGTGACCGAGAGAGCCACTGAGATAGGCTTGTGTTCGGGCCAGATGGCACGCACGGCATCAAACACCTCTAGCGGAAAGCGCATTCTTTGCTCTAAGTTGCCTCCATACTCATCATTCCTCTGGTTCGTCAAGGGCGAAAGGAAGCTTGCCAGCAAATATCCCTGGGCAAAGTGCAGTTGCAGGAGATCAAAATGCGCCTCATGAGCCATCTTAGCGGCACGTGCAAAATCATTGCGTACCGACTCCATGTCTGAGCGATCCATCTCTTTGGGAATCTGACTTCGCACTGTATATGGTAAAGGTGAGGCTGAGAGCAACGGCCAGTTCCCCTGCGGGAGCGGCCTGTCCAACCCTTCTGATCGAGGACGGGTCGAACCGCGCCGCCCGGCATGTACCAATTGAATGCCAATTTTGGCTGCTGTCTGAGCATGCAAGGTCTCAATAATACGTGCCCATACAGTCATATGGCTGGTATCATACATGCAGGCACTTTGTGGCGTAATGCGTCCTCCCACCGAAACAGCCATTGGCTCAGTCAACACTAATCCCACCCCGCCCTGTGCGCGACTCAAATGCTGAGTGCTATACACACTATCAGGTATGCCATGCTGATCAGTACTGGCAGTTCTTCCCGCCAGCGTTTCCTGTAACACCACCACGCGATTTGGCAGCCTCAGTTGGCGGAGTGTCAATGGCATAAACAGTGGCGGTGGCGCAATCAGAGGAGATATACCCAGGGCTTTTTCTGCTGCCCAGCAATTCACCGCATCACTAAAACGGCTATCACGCAACCTCAAATCATCATAGGAAATTCTGCCGCTACGGGTCAGCAATTGGAAGGTGAACTGCATCGGCTCAAGTCCCAGATAGCGTTTGATCGTCTCAAAGTATGTTTGGCTCTCCTGTGCCGCCTTCTGAAAGACCTCCACAATCGGCTTTCGTTCTAACTCATAGGCACTCAAGGTCGTTTCCAGGTCACTCTGCTGTTCCAATGCACCTGCCAGGGCAATTGCATCCTCCATCGCTAGCTTCGTTCCCGAGCCAATCGAGAAGTGGGCTGTATGGGCTGCATCACCCAACAGGACAATCTTCTGATGGTGCCACACCTTCGTTTTGAGTGTAGGAAAATTGATCCACTTTGAGTTATTTGAGAGCAACTTTGCTCCATCGAGATAGTCAGCCAGCAGTTGTTGACAGTACTCCAGGCTTTCTTGTTCACTTGCTTTATCCAGGCCAGCCTTCAGCCACGATGCCTCATCACACTCCACAATAAAAGTACTGGTCGTACCACTAAACGGGTAAGCATGTACCTGGAATAGACCATGCTCATTTGCCTTAAAGATAAAGGTGAAGGCATCCAGCACCTTATGTGCCCCCAGCCAGATATATCTGGCCTTCCCTAGTTCAATACTTGGTTTGAACGGGGACGCATAAGTCTTGCGTACAACGCTGTTTACTCCATCGGCAGCAATCAATAAGTCATAGGGTTCAAGCTCTGAAAGGTTATGTACTTCACATCCAAATTTTAGTTCAATACCCAGTTCGCGACACCGGTTTTGCAAAATATGTAGTAACTGCTTACGGGAGATACTGGCAATCACATGTCCACCACAACGGATTCTTTCTCCACGGTAATAGGTATCAATGGCATCCCAGATCACAAAATGATTGGTAATCTGCTCATATGTCTTATAGTCAGCCCGTTGAAACGAAGCCAGTGTGCGGTCAGAAAAAACCACCCCCCAGCCATAGGTCACATCTGCTGGATTGCGTTCGATGATGGTAATATCGTAGGCAGGATGAGCCTTCTTAATCAGGAGACCACAGTAGAGACCGGCAGGCCCGGCACCCAGAATAACGATTTTCATGGTTCCTCCTGCTGGGAAGATAGGGCGGCACCTGTTGGAACTACCTGCTTGCCTGCCTCATTCCCTCTACCCAGCCCATACAGTACCTGGGCCAGTTGCTCAAGCTGAGCTAGATCGGGTACAGTTGGAAACAGCACCAGCTCGTCACATCCTGCATCTTCATAGCCACGTAGAAACTGCGCTATCGCCTGAGGGGTGGTTAGCAATCCCGCCGCAATTTTCTCGGCAAATGGGCCGGTAAAAGCATAGTAATCCCTCATATAGCGATAGCCAGCCTCGCGAGCATCAGCCCCTAATGCAAAATATCCCTGCGCCCACAATTGCGGCTTGCCCGGTCGTCCGGCATCGCTCCACGCTGCCCGTGCCTTATCAGCTACCCGGCTAAAGGCTTTCGGTGGCCTCCCACAAAGAGCGCAGCATAGCGAGCTGCTCCGAAAGTCGCTTTCCCCTTGAGCCATACTCCACACCTGCCGCTTCATAGTCTTCTTTCCGTGCTCCCACTGCCAGTCCCAGAACGAGACGACCTTCAGAAAGCGCATCGATCGAGGCTGCAACTTTTGCCAGCAGGGGAGTATTGTGTAAGGGGCCAATGACAATGGTGGTAGCTAGCCGTATACGTTCGGTCACGGCGGCAGCAGCAGCCAGTGCAGTAAGCGGTTCATAGCTATCATAAACCAGCCGATCAATGACGCCCAAGCTAGAGAATGGGCCTTCATCGGCCTTGTATGCCCATTCCAGAATAAGACGCCCTCCTGTCCCTGGCACACCTGCAGGCAAACCAACGCCAACTCGCATGTTGCAACTCCTTTGTTGCTTGAAAATCTTTGTCGATGAAAAAAGTATGTCACAAAGTGGATGTTATCTCAAGGAAGAGCGTGACATAACAACTCTGTGCGAATTTGCTTGTATTACCGGCAGGCGATGACAGGAGGAATCCTCTCTCGCGAAAGGAGGTGTCAGGGCCGCAGATGCGACACGGCTCCACGCTTCCCTTCCTTCGTCGGCTCAGGAATTGGTCGGCGCATCGGGTCCTGGTCCCAGACCGAGTTGCCCATGAGTCTCGCCCATACACCGGTTCATGACGACGGTCAGTCCAGCTGCTTCCGCTATGCGCCGGGCCTCCTCCGAGACGATCCCCACTTGGAGCCAAAGGACTTTTGCCCCGATCGCAATGGCCTGCCGTGCGATTTCGGGCGCTTCCTGGGCGGGGCGGAACACGTCCACCACGTCTACAGGCATATCAATCTCAGCCAGCGAGCGGAACACGCGCTCTCCGAAGAGCGCGCCACCGCGTGGGTTCACCGGCAATATCCGGTATCCCTGGCTTTGCAAGTAGCGCGGGATATGGTGTGCGGCCTTCGACGCATCAGCCGAGGCACCGACCACCGCGATGGTCCTGGTTTCGGCGTAGATGCGCAGGAGTTGCTCACGCTCAGCAGCTTCTATCATACTCATATGTGTCTTCCTTTCCAAAGTGTCTGAATGGACCTGTTGCAGTAGTGGAAGCTTCCTAATGACTACAATCTTTATTCTTACAGTATGGTAGATAACTGTAAGAATATCAAATACAGTTTCGGGAATGATCATGTTTGCCCTTGTCTCCTTCACTACCTTTTGCACCACATCCCCCAAATTGCTCCCTAGCGCTCGTTCACCTAAATAAGCCCATGCTTTATTGACCACTTGCACAAGGGTGCTGCCGTCAATGGGAGTAAGCCTACTTCCATGCTCAAAAAAGTCTCTTTCCGATAAGGGGAATAATTAGTGAATAAAAAGCGTATTTTTACATACCTCGGAGCGATAATGCTCTGGGGACTGCTGCTTCTATCGCTCTGCTCTGGACTATTTCAACGCCTGCTGGTGGCTCATGCTGACCCTCCCTCGGTGCCCAGCACGATCTTTCTAGATACAACCTCTCCTACTTTTACTATCACAACTGTCGGTGCCAGTGGCACAATCTCTTATACTGTGACCGACCTTTCCGGTGCGCTGCTCGCTCGAGGCCAGTCAGTGGTGACGAATAAGCAGGCAGTTCTTACGCTATCGCGCCAGCCGGATGGCTATTATGTCCTACAGGTTACCGATCATACTGCCGAGCCCCCAGCGAACCAGACTATTCCGTTCGCCGTAATTACCTCCTTTGCGCCAGAAACGGATTCGCCCTTTGGCGTTGGCACGCATTTCATCGGTGGCAATAATCCCAATCTCGTCCAGCTTATCTCAGCAATGGGAGCGGGATGGATCAGGGACGATGCAACTTGGGAGAGAATTGAGAGATCGTCTGGCAGCTACAGTTTCAACAACTTTGACCCGAATATGCAGCCACTGCAACAAAATGCTATCGCTCCGCTGCTCATCCTGGACTACAATAATCGTTTCTACGACAATGGCCAGACGCCTTACGATAATGCAGGTCTCACTGCCTTTGCCAACTATGCCAGGGCACTTGTGACTCACTACGGTTCGCAGCTAAAAGCAATAGAGGTCTACAACGAGTACAACGGTGTCTTCTCGACAGGCCCATGCGCACGCAAGCCGTTGTGTTACGCCCAATTACTGCGTTATACCTATCAGGCAATCAAAGCGATTCGACCTGATGTGACCGTGGTTGGCGGTGCTGCTTTTGCTGCCGATCTGCATTGGTTCAGTGAGCTTTTCGAGGATGGGGCACTATCCTACATGGATGTGGTCTCCGATCATCCATACACTTTACTGTACATTGCCTCCCCAGAACTAGAGGGGACCGAGGAGCAGATGGGGGCACTGCAAGACCTGATCAAGCACTACAACCATGGCAAAGGGAAACCTCTCTGGATTACGGAGATCGGCTGGCCCACCTCCTATCTGCATGTGAGTGAGCGCACGCAGGCAGACTACCTGGTACGCAGCGCAATTCTGAGTCTGGGGGCCGGAGTGCAAAAGTTCTTCTGGTACGATTTTTTGAATGACGGAACCGATCCCTCTCAGGTGCAACAGCAGTTCGGTCTGCTCAGACAGCCTGATGTGGCGGGTCGCTACACACCGAAACCCGCGTACGTCGCCTACGCCGTACTCATTCGGGAACTGGCACATCGCTTGTTTATCGGCAGCGAAGCCATTGCCCCTGGTATCTACGGCATGCGCTTCAGCGGCAACCTACGTGTCCTTTGGTCAACGCCGTTCAGACAAAACGTCGTGCTATCAACAAACGATCCTGTGACGGTTTCCAGTATGATCGGGAGGATGCAGACCCTCACACCATCAGGAGGACGTATCATCCTCAACCTATCAGCCGATCCCGTCTACATCGAAGGAAATGTCTCCAGCGTAAGCTGGAGCAATCCCTTGTGATAGACGAGGCCTACTTTTTTTCAACGGTTAGCAAAAGTGTGCAATAGTATTAGAAACAGTTCATGTGTTGTATTTGCTGTGTCTGTATGTCATAATCTTTGGGAAGGTATATGCATCCTCAAGCCTTTAATAAGAGGAGAAGGTTATGGATGCAGCAGGTCTCGCGCTGATCGCGTTCGTGACTCCAGGTAACCTCTACCTGGGTACCCCCGTTGGGCTCATTGGCCTCCTTCTCTCCGCAGCCTTTGCCATCTGGCTCATGGCCACGGGACGTTTGAACCCTGAACCGCATCGGATGACTGAGACGACGAATGTACGTGCATAGAGGAGGATCAACTCTGTAGTTGACATGCAATGTGTTCATAAAAATAGACGCACTCATCAGTTCTTTTAGAGGTAATAGCCATGACAGATGTATCTCCGAAAACCATCCTTTGCCTGAGTAGCTATGAGAAGGGGCAGGAATTTCTGCGCGAATGCAAGCGACAGGGCTGGCATGTGATTTTGTTAACCGTACCCGCTCTGGAGCAAGCGGATTGGCCTCGTGAGAGTATCGATGAGATATTCTATATGCCCGATATTTCCAAAGTGGATGACGTGATTCGTGGCGTGAGCTTTCTCGCTCGCACGCGAGTGATTGATCGTATCGTAGCCATGGACGACTACGATGTGTGGACAGGTGCTGCCTTGCGGGAACATATGCGCTTACCCGGCATGGGCGATACGACGGTACGCTATTTTCGTGATAAACTGGCGATGCGCCTCAAGGCCCAGGAACACAATATCACTGTACCCGCTTTTATCCATGTCCTAAACTACGATAAGCTTCGTCAATACATGGCTGAAGTGCCGCCGCCCTGGATGCTCAAACCACGCTTCGAAGCCTCAACGATTGGCATTGCCAGGATCAATGCGCCCGAAGAACTCTGGCCGCGCCTGGATACACTCGGTGACCGGCAATCCTTCTACCTACTGGAACGTTATATTCCTGGCGAAGTGTATCACGTCGATTCTCTCGTTGTCGATCACGAAGTCGTCTTTGCCGAGGCGCATCAATATGGGCGACCCCCGTTGGATGTCTTTCATGAGGGTGGTATCGCCATCACCCGCACCATTCCTCGCAATTCACAGGATGAGCAAACCTTAAAGGCGATGAGCCAGCAAGTCCTCGGTGCCTTTGGCATGGTGCGTGGAGTAACCCACATGGAGTTTATCAAAGGGCGCGAAGATGGCCGCTTTTATTTTCTCGAAACTGCTGCCCGTGTTGGTGGGGCCAACATTGTAGAATTGGTTGAGGCTTCGACCGGTATCAACCTCTGGCGTGAATGGGCCAGGATCGAGACTGCCTCGAAAGAGCATCCATATCAGCTGCCGGAGTATCAGCAAAACTATGGAGGAGTCATCGTCACCCTGGCTCGCCAGGAGACTCCGGATACCTCAGCATATCAGGATGCAGAGATTGTCTGGAGGCTGAACAAGCCTCATCATGTTGGCTTTGTGATCGCAGCAAAAGAACAAGCTCGTGTGCAGTCCTTGCTCGACGAATATAGTCAACACTTCGCCCAGGATTTCTTCGCCAAACTGCCACCGCGAGAGTCGAGACCACCCAGCAGGGAGTGACTTGTGGATGAACCTCACCCCTATCCTCTCTCAGAGGTAGGTTTTTTGCCATGGTGAGAGGAGCGCGTAGGGGCAGGGGCGGTGTGCCGCGGGGTCATCTTGTCTGGGAGACAGGTAGAGGGCCCTTGTGGCTGCCCGCTGTGCTTGGTGGAGAGCGGGCCCTTCCACCCCTACGCGAGGTAGCGTCTCCACTCCCAAAAAACCTACCCTTGCTCTTCTATTCAGAAAAGGAATATGATAGGTGTAGCAAAGAAGAATGATCAGTTTTAAGGAAGGTTTGCCTATGGTAGCCCAAAGAGACCCACAGCAGATGACGGTAGACGAGTGGCGTGAACTGGAACGGAGCAGCCACGACAGCAAGCACGAGTATATAGATGGACAGGTGTACGCGATGTCAGGGGGAAGTCTGACCCATGGCAGTATCGGGAGCAACACAGTTCGGGTGCTTCAGGATGCGTTACGGGCAGCGGGGAAGTCGTGCTACACCTACAACTCCGACGTTGCGGTGCGCCTCTCATCCAGGCGGTATACTTACCCTGATACATCGGTGACGTGCGACGAGCGCGACCGGCCTACCCCTGACAAGACGGAGATCCAAGCTCCCCGCGTCATTGTGGAAGTACTCTCAGACACCACGGAAGCCTATGACCGAGGAAGAAAGTTCGCCTATTACCGGGGATGCCCAACCGTCGAAGAATACGTCCTGGTGGCATCGAAGTACCAAGCCGTCGAAGTATACCGCCGCACGCCACATAGCTGGACCTATGATGCCTACGGGCCAAGCGACGAGATAGTACTCACTAGCTTGGCTATCCGTATCTCCGTCGCTGCGCTGTACAGGGACACCGGAGTCCCAGCGGTGATGGACGACCTCGAAGGCGAAGTCTAGGGCGGTGTTGGTCGCTGTCTACCTCTCTTACCATTTTAGGTTATCCTATTTCATTTTGTATCTAGATATGCTATTATGCTGATGCGAGGGAAAACCTTAAGTATTTGAAATGAGAGGAAGCGCAGGGTGTATTCACGCATCGTCGAGCGATTGGTTGGCAATGCAAGATATATTGCGCCAATTTCACTGGCTCTGCTGGCTATATTTCTGACTGGATATATGTTGGTAGCGGCCCCTTTGAACAATAATGTATGGTTGGTCGCCAGTGACGTGCAAGTACAACAGGTTTCTACTCCGCGTACTCCTCGCTTCCTGAATGGCAAACTTGCCTCGCTAGGCTGGATCGTTGGACGTGATTGCCAACGAGGTATGCGTGCCTATCTGCAAACAGCTAACACCAATCCAGATGCGGCCCTCGTAGGGACTGGTTGGGTTGATCCCACGACAGGTCAACTGATTAATGGGCAAAGCAATAACTGTGTCCCTGGTAGCTTGACTATGGACAACGTTGTACAGTTGGTGCATAGCAAAGGAGGCATGGCCTACCTCACCATTACGATGATGACCGATGGCTCAGCACAAGCCTGGACTTCACAACAGCAATCGGAATACATCGACCATGCCAGCACCGACGAACACTATATTGATCCCATTATCAACGAAGTGAAACGGCTCAACTACGATGGCGTGATCATGGATATGGAAGCGGGTGATGCCAACTATCCCAACATCCAGCACCTCTTCGCTAGCTTCAATCAGCGCGTCTGGGCTGCCCTCAAACCCCTACACAAGTGGTATGGTATTGCTCTCCTTCACAAACTGAGCGACCACGACGACTACTATCATCTTAATGCCTTCGAGGATTGGTCCCTGCTCGGCCACTGTGCCGATTTTATGGTGATTATGGCCGTCGATCAGTCCTACTTTATGCCTGGGCCTACAGTCAGTCTACCCTGGCTCAAACAACTGCTTGACTATGAGCTGCAGAAAATGCCCTATATGCTTCCACATACCATCTGGGAGTTGCCCCTTTATGGAGCCAGCTGGTATTTACAAAACGGCAATTGGGTCTTTGACACAGGCGTCAACTATCAGGATGGAGTAGACCTTGTGGCCCAGATACCACAGTCCGAGATAGACACAGCGGACAGCGACTTGAATGATGCCACCTGCGCCCATCTGGTCTATACCGACTCCAATGGCGTCGAACATTCACTGTGGTATCATACCGCTAAAAACCTCTACTATATCATCACCAACTTCGAGCAAGTGTTGGCGCATACACCACAATTTGGCAATAGCCATCTGCAAATTGCTGTCTGGTATCGAGCTACGTGGGAGCCGAGTGATGTGTGGGCTCTGCTCAATCCCGTGTTACCGAATAACTGATGATGCTTTGCCATCAAAACCATACTCACCAGAAGTCCGGTACATGAACCTCCGGCACAGGCTGACCCCGACGCTCCGCCTCCGCTCGCAAACGGGGAGCTAGCCGTCTACCACTACTCAGAAATGACCATGTAGCCGACAACTTTGAACCCGCTAAGCTCCAGTCTGCCAGACGACGCTCAACTTTGAAGAGAACATCTCCGTCACGAGACGTTACCTCGCCGACGGAAGCGTAGAGTCTATTATAGTATTTTTTCCCATTGTCCTGAAGCAAATGATGACAAATGAGGTACAATTGAAGCAAGATGTTGCTGTGAGAGGAAGCATCTCGTAGCCTCTGTATCCTATACTTGAGTTAAGGGAAAAAGATATGCAGAGAAAAACAGACATTATGCATCGATTGCTTGCCTCACGTTGGCACCATCGCTTCTCTATTTGGCGGCTTCTACTGGAAGCGACAGGCGTAATGGTTATACTGCAAGCCATCGTTGTGATTATTCTCCAGATCGTCTCGGCACAACGCAAGCATCATCGACAACAGGGAAGTTTTCCCCATCCATCCCTGAAAGAGGTAACTGTTGGAGAGAACCGTTTGCGACTCTATGATTATGGGCGTGATCTGTATGATGCTATGCTAGCTGATATAGATGCGGCTCAGGAGAGCATTTATCTGGAGACCTATATCTGGAAGGGTGACACTGTCGGCCAGGAATTCAAAGAACACTTAGAGCGTAAAGCGGCGCAGGGTATAGCAGTGTATGTGATCTTCGATAGTTTTGGCAATACTGTCGTGCCGCATGATTTCAAGGTCTTTCCGCCAAACATACACGCGTTGGCATATCAAGCAATACGCCGCCCCTGGCATCTTCTTGATCTTCGACGTTACGCTCTCGATCATCGCAAACTGCTTATCGTAGACGGGTACACCGGCTTCATCGGAGGGTATAATATTGGAGACGCTTATGCAACCACCTGGAGAGATACCCATCTGCGCATCCAAGGTCCTGCTGCCGCCGACCTGGCCCAATCATTCATCGGCTTCTGGAATGGGCAGCATCCTGAACACCAGCATATCACTCGACATTACCCGCGCCGCTTCGATCCACTTATCAATGCGCGAGGCACAAGTGCCATACAGTTGATGTTTCCCATTCGTGATATGTACATTGAGGCTATTGCCCGGGCCGAACACTCTGTCTGGCTCACTAACGCCTACTTTGTGCCTGATGGCGCCCTCCTTGAGGCACTGCAGGTGGCAGCGAAACGAGGCGTCGATGTGCGCGTACTGGTGCCCTGGATATCCAACCATGTCGTCGTTGACTGGCTCACACGCGGTTACTTCACAGTATGCTTAAAAGCTGGTATTCACGTTTATGGATATCAACATATGCTTCATGCTAAAACTTGTACCATTGATGGCCAATGGTCAACCATCGGCACAGCCAATCTTGATCGCCTCAGTGCTGTTGGCAACTATGAAATCAATGTTGAGGTCTACAGTGAAGCGTTAGCTCGGCAAATGGAAGAACTGTTCAAATGTGACACCAGAAATGCATTTACCTTGATGCTGGATGAGTGGTTGCGTCGTCCATGGTACACCAGATTGGGTGAACGCATTCTAGCACCGCTGCGCTTGTTTCTATAATAGACCCGTCCATGTTTCTTTTGCATGGGTCTTGGACATCACAGACCCATGCAAGACTATAATAAAGGGCATTGCAGGCACAAAGCTGTGCCCAAGTACTTACTTTGGAGGAACATAGTATGCCACGCGCCATCGACTTTCATGTTCATCTACCGACGACAGAGTTTATGCAGGTCACGCTCGGACCGTATGCCAAGGCTGCCGAGCGTTTCTTTCGCACCGAGGTGAAACTGAAGGATATCGAGCAGATCGCCGCTGACTACGCAGAACTGGATGTGATCGGTGTGCTGCTGGCCTGGGATGCAGAAACCGCCACTGGTCTGCCACCCCTGGGGAATGATTATGTTGCAGCCATCGTGCAACGCTACCCACAGCAGTTTGTTGGCTTTGCCAGTGTTGATCCACATAAAGGGAAAGCCGCCGTCAAAGAGATCGAACGCGCTATTAAAGACATGGGACTGGCAGGAGCGAAATTTCATCCGGGCATGCAGGCATTCCACCCCAATGATCCCACATTTTACCCTTTGATGGAGAAGATTCAAGAACTGCGCGTTCCTGCGCTCTTTCATACCGGCACGAACGGTCTAGGAGCAGGTACACCGGGTGGCATGGGTATCAAGCTTGATTACACCCGCCCGATTTACCTGGATGCCCTGGCCGCCGATTTCCCCGGCTTGACTATCATTGGCGCTCACCCCTCCTGCCCCTGGCACGAGGAGATGATTGCCACTATGCAGCATAAGACCAATGTTTTCAATGATCTCTCCGGCTGGTCACCCAAACACATACCTGAAACACTACTGCGCGAAGCCGCCACCCGCTTGCAAGATCGTTTCCTCTTTGGCTCGGATTATCCGTTTATCACACCCCAGCGCTGGCTGAAGGATTTTGAGGCAGTAAAGATCGAATTCAAGCCGGAGGTACGCAAGAAGCTGCTGTGGAAGAATGGGCAAAAGCTGCTGGCCCATAGTGCTGTGGGGCAGATGCACTTCTCCTCGTAAAAACTGTAGGATTACAGGCCGACGGCAAAAAACCGAAGACCTATTGTTGCCAATTCAGGAGCATGGTATGAACAGGTACAAACAGGGCTCACCGTGTTATTGCCTCATCGTCATGCTGAGTATCAGCATGACGATGACAGGCTGTAGCCAGGCCTCATCACCTGCTCACACGCACATTGTCGGTGCAGATGAGGCGACCACCTGGATTGGACACAACGCTCTCCCTTTGAAGACGGTTGAGCCCGGTGGCTCAGATGCTGATCTGCTGTTCCTCGAGCATCTCATCGGGAATGCCAGCATTGTTGGTTTGGGCGAGGAGACCCATGGCACGCACGAATTCTTTGCGATGAAAGCTCGTATTGCAGAGTTCCTGATCTCCCACCTGGGCTTCACGACCTTCATCATGGAAAATGACTGGGGACCATCCCGCCTAGTCGATGGGTATATCAATAGGGGATCGGAAACCATTGGGGACGTGATGCAACAGAGCCTGTTTCCTGCGTGGCAAACACAGGAGTACCGGGATATGCTCGAATGGATGCGAGCGTACAATACCAGTCCCACGCATACCACGAAAATTCACTTCTTCGGGATGGATATCCAGAAAGCCAGCCAGGGAGATTTTGACACGGCATATACCTACGTTCACATGGTTGATCCACAGCAAACTGCACTCGTCCAGCAGCTGTACTCCCAGAGCCAAGTCCAGCAGGTCTACGACCTGCTGCTTGCTCACCAGCAAGCATACGAAAACCGCTCATCGCCACAGGCATTCGTCCTTGCATTGCAAAACGCACGGATCATCGTACAACACACCACATATATCTCACAGCTGCCGCTACCGGCCTATATCCAGCGTGATGCCTTCATGGCGGAAAATGCGGCTTGGATTCATGACCATACCGCGTAGAGGCACCGTGTCCATTTACCCTGATCACCCCTATACATTGACACATGTCAATTTTTGCTTCTATACTGAGCATCATACTAGGAGAAAGGGACAAAACAAGGAAAGGTACTGCTATGTCATTTACAGCCGATGAACTACAATCCTTCAATGACATTTTAGATAGAAAACTGGCTAACCATCGCCAGGAAATGGAGCGTATTCTTGAGCAACGTTTACAATTTCTTCATCGTGAGATAGAGCAGCGCCTGCTTGCTACTCAACAAGAAATAGTACGCAGCCTCACTCAGAAACTCTCCGAAGGGCAGAAAAGCTTGCAAACTTTATTACATCAAAAATTTGGTGAACAGCAAATTGGTCTCACTCAATCCTTCAGTACGGAGGTTCGACAGCGACAGCAACAACAACAACCCCAACTCGAAGGTATGATAGATCGGGCCCTGGCAGCCCAACTGCTAGCTATCGCAGAACTACTCAATCAACGCCTTGCCTTCCAGTCCACAGATGATGTATCACTACAAACAGATGAACAGCCACAGAGCTTTGATACCATCGAAGTGCAAGCCGACTTGCTATGGGAAGACCTACTAGAGATATTTGGTAAAGCATTAGATGAACGTTTCGCTACCCTCAACGAGGCTACTCAAGCCATGTTCAGTAGTTGGAGGCAAGAGGTCGCTACACAACTTGCTGCTCTGCAAACACAGTTGCAGGTTGAAGCCATGCCAAGCAGACAACCACAACTTTACACTGGTGCCCTGACCAACATGGAAGAAGTATTCCAGAGCATTGAACAACTTGAACATCTTATCGAATCTCTGCAAGTGGCTATGACGGCCAACCATGCTATGCTCTCGAATCGTCTCTATCATCACCAGCAGTTGCCTCTTGAACGTGCTCACGTCAGTACCAAGAAGTCGGTTACTTCTGTGGCACCTACTGCGCAGGTTCATACCAACGGTGCTGGTTCCCATACCCCAGAGGTCCTAACTAGTGAACACGAGAGCTAACGGGCGTTACAGAGACCTGTATATACCCATCTATCTCCTCTTGAACGTGTGGAGACAGCCTGAGAAGGTAATCAGCAGGCTGAGTAACACCAAACTTCCATAGGCCGTTGCAAAGAGTACTGGCGAATGGAAACCAACACCCAGCACAGACGCCACAGCCAGAATAGTAGTAGAGATGACAAAAACTGGACGGTTTTTCGTCGCATATGCCGCTAGCAGAGGCGTTGACACGAGAGAGAGCGAAATGAGAAACCAGATCGTCTGTATATTCAGGCCCAGCATCAATAAGACGATACCTACCACAAACCCAACCACTATATCTACAGCAAAAATGGTTGCAATCTCTTGCCAGATGTTGCGCCTTTTTATCATCGGCTTTTTCGGCTTTCTCCCTAACAGGATAGGTTTGATCCCTCTCGCTTGAGCAGTATAAGTTGGCTGAGGAGTTACGAGTTGGCGTTGTCCGAGCATGATAGGTTTGATCCCTCTCGCTTGAGCTGCATAGATAAGTTGAGAGGTTGCAGGCTGACGCTCTACCACTAAGCTTCGTTTGTAAGCCTGCTCCAACGCCAAGGCAAATGTCTGCACATTTGGAAAACGCTGAGTTGGGTCTTTTGCCAGTGCTTGCATGATAACCTGTTCCACAGCTACCGGGATCGTAGGAACCTTTTCATGTATGGACGGTGGCTCACTGAAGAAGTGCTGAGACGTGATGGCAAGCGTTGAACCCTGAAAGGGAACATCTCCGCACAGCCACTCATAGATAACGATTCCAAGTGCATACTGATCGCTGGCGAAACAAGGATGGCTTTGCAACTGTTCAGGAGCCATATAGTGTATCGTCCCAACGCGCTCCTTTTTCCCTGTCATGTTGGCTTTATGAGCCGTAATAGCGATACCGAAGTCAGTGAGCAGAGCCTGGTCATTGCTCCCAAACAAGATGTTCTCCGGCTTGATATCCTGATGGATCAGTCCACTGTTGTGAATATACTGTAATGCTGCGGCAATTTGCTTAACATAATTGATGATTACTTTAAGATCGGTTGGCTCTTCAGCATCAAGGCGATGACGAAGTGTACCATGGGGAGCGTAATCCATGACCAGGAAAGGAATGTTGCCTTCCAGGCTAAACTCTAACACACGCACAATATGTGGATGAATGAAATGGGCAGCAATACGAGCCTCAGCAGAGAGCTTTTCGCTCTGCTCACTGGTCAGTTGTGTATGCAGCACCTTGACAGCGGCATACGTACCCAAGTAGCGATGTTCACCTAAATAGATGGTAGCGAATCCCCCTTGCCCTAATATTTTTATGAGTCGATAATTGCCAAGATATTGCCCGACACCGACTCTGGTGTGAAGTGTTTGTACTGTATTCATTGTCTTCATCCTGACGGTCAACGAGTGGTTGTACTCTTGTCTTACTGTTCGTGTTCTTAGTGTAATCAGGTCTATCTGTCAACTTGGTATCAATTACTGTCATAAGAGTGACACGTGTATGTCGACAAATTCGTGATACCTTCCTTAAATATCACTGACATTTGAGTAGAGGTGCTGTGAAATCAACACCTCAAGCTCCTGAGACCATCAAATATGAGAAACATATCTCCGCCTTAAAACGTGTTCTTACTCAAAGAGATAGGTGATACTATTCCTGTCACAAAAATCATTTCACGGAGAGAGACAACCAAACCCATGCCATCAATACTTGAAGGTGCCAAGCAAGAAGTACAAGCCACCAGGAAGCCATGGTACTATGTGAGCAGAACTGCACGATTACTGCTCGTCGCATACGCTATACAACTCACGCTCTTTGGCCTTTTAGCGTGGTGGGTACACTACCATCCTATATTACCGGTAGATGTAGCGATCACCCGCGAATTTCAGGAAAACCCAGCACCCTGGCTAAAAATTGCTATGATCGCAGTGAGCTACCCTGGTAGTACATTTATACTGCCCGCGTTGATCCTTCTAACGGCTCTCATCTTCTGGCTAATAGGTCTCCGTCTGGAAGCAGTCTTCGTTATAGGACTTTCTGTAGTAAGTACGATTGTGAATTTCTCACTGAAGCTACTCGTGGAGCGGCCACGCCCAAAAGCAGGCTTGATTGACGTGTTTCAAGGAGCAGCGGGAGGAAGTTTTCCAAGTGGCCATGTGATGGAGTATCTAGCTTTTTGGGGCTTGCTCTTCTCTTTTACCATTATCCTCTTTACAGGTGTGCGCTGGTGGCGTATCCTCTTGCTGGTCATATCAGCCCTCTTTATCGTTTTAATCGGCCCAGCGCGTGTCTACCTCGGCGATCATTGGGCCAGCGACGTATTAGGTTCCTACCTTATCGGTGGCGTACTTCTAGGTATTGCCTTGTGGATTTATCTTAAACTCAAGGAGAGAGGTGTACTCGAAACAAAGAGAGCGCGCAAGAGAACTCAAAAATCAAAGTTGTTCAGATCGTTTTCTTGAATTTGAACAAAGGACTGGGAGCCTTCCTTTCCACCTTTCAAGCGGGAAAGGAAGACTCCCGTTTTCTATGCGTCACTTTCTCATACCTGACTGCTGTACCAAGGCTGTCTACGCAGTTGGGCCTGTTGTCGGAGCTGTTTGAGGAAGGGTCATCGGCCCCGGTACCTCATCAGGCTCAGTTTGAGGTAAAGGCTGGTGAATGTCAGGTTCCGGTCTGGGCAAAGGATCTGGTGATGGTAACGGCTCAGGAGCTGGTTCTGGTAAGGGCTCGTGGGCGGGTTCAGGTAACGGTTCGGGTGCAGGTTGAGGCAATGGTTCAGGGTCAGGTACAGGTGAGGGAGTAGGTGATGGTTGGGGAAGTGGCTCAGGAGCTGGTTGTATTTCCATGAATCCTTCTTTTTTTGTCCCTTGCGATCTTGTACGTTTCCGACGCCAGCGCACGAAAAAGACTATCCCCAATACGACAAGGATAATTATCGCCGCACCAATCCAACTGGTAGTACGAGCGAGCTTCTCTACCTGCGCGAAGTCATCATGGAAAAACCATCCTGCTAGATAGCCAAGTGTTCCATAAAAGATGGCCCACACAATGCCGCCAGCAGCATTGTAAATGAGGAAGGTGCGCCAGGGCATCTGGTTGACACCTGCCAGGAAGGCGGACCAAGTGCGCAAGATGGCAATGAAACGGCCAAAGAAGACGGTTTTATTCCCATATTTCTGGAAAAACTTTTCGGCTCGATCAAGATGGTGTGGTTTCAGGAACAGGTAGCGACCAAAGCGTTCAACGAAGGCCCGTCCACCTGTGCGCCCTACATAATAACCAATATTATCGCCAGCGATGGCACCCAAGGCGGCACAGGTAATGATCAGCGGTAATTTTAACTGGTGATCGATAGCCGCATAAAAGGAGGCCAGCAGGAGCATCGTTTCGCCGGGGAAGGGTATACCTGAACTTTCGATCATAATAAACAAGGTGACAGCTGGATACCCTAGCACTTCTAGGGCATTCTGGAGCGTCTCTAGCGATATAAGTGCAGCTAGCGGTTCGGGTAGTAGACGCAGATATCCTATGTGTAAGAGTAGTAGCCAATGCATCATGTCACCTCTTTAAGCCTGATAGGTTACCTTGTCGTTGTCACGTTCTCAACTAAAGCACACTGTCTATGTCTATTATTCTGCATTACAAACAAGAGCAATACCAGTACTGGTATACCTATCATACATGACCAGGCAACCGCATTCCAGTGACCAAGAGGTAGCACATCATGGAAAAGGTAGACAATCAAGGATGTGGCAGAAAATGTGAAGGCAAACGCGGCCCATGCTTGTCCTCTTCTATCAGTAAGGGTAGGGATAGAGATAACGGCAAGGGCTAGCAGCCAGGTTACATACCAGGGGAAGAACCACGGTGTGACGATCAGCAATATACCTAAAGTCAGAAGTGAGGCAAGAATCAAGGTCCGTGTTGTGGGAACGCGCCATAGCCAGATCGCACCTATTACCATAGTACAGGCTAGCGCAAGCGCATTGATGGCGTTCCAGGTGCTATGTTGGCTGAGAAGATACACAGGTAGATAAGCCCACGAGTCGCGTGAGGGCAAGCCATGTACCTGAATCCATTCATAGGTGAAACGCAGAACGGAATTTTCCGAAAAATAGGCAGAGGGCGGCGAAGAAAAACTGGCTACGATATCATGAAAACTGTGTCCCATCCAGAAAGGCGCATAGAAAGCAAGAGCGAGTATACCGCTTACAACACCTGCATGCAACAGTTTGAGCAACGCAGGTTGCCAATTTACCCATCCCTTTGGTGCGTTGAGGAGCTTATCAGATGCCTCCTTATAGAGTGTATGTCGTACCAGCAATACGAGTACAAAGGCGATCAGTGGAGCAGCTGTGAATTTGATAAGCACAGCCAGCGTAAAAACAATTACCGGCAGGAGATAGTCCAAAAGATGTTTAAAGCCATTATGTTCTGCACGTAGACAGAGGAGTATCCCCAGCAGGATAAAGGTGATCATCAGCACATCGTTGTGCCCACCCATACTACTTTCCATGAGTGCCAGAGGATTCCACGCATAGAGCAATGTACCTAGGGCGACAGTACGAGGTTGGTACTCCATCTTCTTTAAAATTGTCGCAATCAGCCAGACATTGACCAGATGAGCGACCAGCGCAAACAGGCGGAAAGCTAGCACATAGGCCAGAGGAGAGGTGCCTATCAGCAGCGTCCAGAAAGAGCAGACAAGCAACCAGAGAGGACCATAAGCCGAGGTTGCATTTTTCCAGTCATCATAGCTGTTCAGTGGGTCTTGTGGAAAGGCCGAAAGGGTGACAAAATACGGATTTGACTGATGGGCAGTGATAGTACGACCATAGCCAACATAGACAAAGATATCCCGCGAGAGCATCGCCGGTATAAGTACGTAGATCAGCCCCATCACAATTGTAGCCGCCCAGATAATACGCATTATGGGTTGGTAGTCACTATCAGCCAGTTGCCGATGAATAAACCATGCACTTAGTGCATATATTCCGAACGCTAGAGCCATGAGCAACACGAACTCAATCGCACCAGTGGTATACATCGATCCCCAGGCGTTTTGGGCGAGGTGCAGATCAACGGGCAACCATGCTCCCCATACTAATAACACTTTGTTGGTTAGCAAGCCTTGGAAAAGCGACTTGCCAGCCATGTGCAGAAGAGCACTGGCACTCACGACTATACACGCGATTAAGCCCACGGCCGCTAGCCCAAGAGGGAGTATAGGTTTGACAGTCACCTGTACCTGAACAGATGCATTTTCAGCAACGGGCGTTGTTGGTGCTGCTATATTTTGTTTACTCATGACCCTCTTTTTCTAAACCATCCACTTGTTCATCATGAAAAGGATACTCAGCATTGCAAGTAAGGTGGGAAATACAATCAGAATGGCCTGATGCAAGCGTGGATGTTTCACCCCCAGCATGCCTAGCGTGATGAAGGCCGGGAACATTTCCAATACAAAGCGTTGGTTTGAGAGCAATACGTCCGTCTTGTCCGTGCCGGGGCTGAGCAAAATATACAACAGCAAGACCCCTACCCAGACGCTATAGCTGAGGCGTAACTTATTGCGACCCAGGACTGCCAGGACAATAAAGCCTAGTGTTGCACTCAAATCCAGAATGATATGAGCCTCGTTGAACGAACCAAAAGGTTGGTACCAAAAGAGATCAGATATTGCTTGTAATATGCCTACCCAGGGAAATGTTGTATGGCGTCCCCAATGGCTTTGTACATCCACAAAAGCCAGCGGATTACCAACCAGATGCCAGCAGTAAAGGCCGTAAAGAGCCGTGGCTAATGGCATCAAGAGAATCGGCATGATACTAAGCATCAGCTTCCAGCGTGTCGCCACCACACTCTCACGTGATACCCATAGCTCAATAATATAAGGTATCACCAGTAAAACGCCTGCCGAACGAGTGAGTGCAGCAAGAAAGCCCAGTAGACCCGCCAGCCACCATTTTTGTCGTCGCATCGCCAGCAATGCACCTGCCGTCAACAAGATGAACAACGACTCGTTATAGGCTGCGAAGAAATAGAACGCCGTTGGAAAGATACACAGGTAGAGTAACGTGCGCCGTGCTACCTGCTCTCCACTTATCTCGGTAGCCATCTGATAAATGATGAACATGGCTCCCAGTAATGCCGCATTACTGATGAGCGTACCAATAATTAAATAGCCTCGACCGCCTAGGAGGTGTGCTATCACCTTAATCATAAAGGGAAAGAGTGGGAAGAAGGCTACGTCGTAGGGCAGTTGATTGTAGCCATATCTCGCAATACGGATGTAGTTCGCAGCATCCCAATTTGCCCATGTACTGAAAAAGGCTGTTGTATTAACGGGTGTACTTGAATATTTGGGCGCGGTAAGCAAAATATAGCCAAAATACGTCACCATCATCAAGATGAGGCGCGAGCCGGTAAACAGCCAGAGAATATCACGAGTGGGAGCACGTTTCATAATTTACAACACCTGCCAGACTGAATCACTTGTAGCGATAGTATTACCAAAAATTGTAAGCAAATGAAGCTTCGTGTTAACTTGCATCTGTGCCAGCATCTGAGCCATTATATCAGGACTTTCATATTGTAAATACCATTGTGGATGTACCACCACATACTTTACATGGTATTTTTCCAATATGGCGACGCTGGCTGTTGATGGAAATTTGAGCAACAAGGCTGAGATAGTAGTTGTTACATTAGGTCGGTAACCACTCCAACCATTCACAATAGGATGATTGTGGTAGAGCGCATAGTAGTCATACCACGCCTCGTCCTTCTGTGTAAAATTCTCATCCAGATGGGCCATTGGCAGTTCTACTACCGGCTGCTTATCATCATGAGCTGCAAGCCACTGATAGACCGCTGGAATGGCGTTCCCCGTTGGCACATGTGTTACCGGTGGATGAGAGGGTAGTGCCTCTAAGAGTAAGACGAATGGCAGCACGATAAGGATACCTTGTGCCACAAAATTCTTGATTCTAGAGCGACGCGTACTTTTGTGTCCCTGCTCATCTTTTATCCTCTGCCATCGTGTTGCTAGCATTTCTTGTGCCCATGCCACGCTATAAGCAGACAAAAGTGCCAGTACCAGTAGTAATACGCCCATCAGGCGAGCTGGGACGCGCACGCCTTTGAAACCCGGTAAAACATAGTAAGCCAGCAACCATGGCATGGGTATTGCCGGTGCAAATGGATGGGTATAAGGATCGGTGGATATGCGTACCGTACCATGAGGGGCCGAATATTGCAGGAAGGGACCAAAGGCAAAGAGGAGTACGATCAGTCCTGTCCAGGTAAAGGCTCGCAAGGACACATTGTGCTTGCGAAATGCCAGTACAAGGCCAAACACGGTAAGCATGATAATCGCCCACCCAATGAAGAGGAAGTGTTCACCATCGAGAGGTAGCTTGACACCATTGTAGTAGTACACCCCATACAACGTATTAAAAGGTGCTGTAAACAAAAAATCCCGTATAAAGGCAGAATAGCTGGCAGACTCAGTAGCTGAGCGTACAAAGCCATTGTGCAGTGAGACAAGGTATGGTCTCATCAAAATGAAGAGAATGATCCCCACTCCCAACAAAACCGCGCAAGGTTTGATAGCCTGCCGTGCAAGCTGTTTGACATACGTCCCTCTCTGCTCACGTAGCTGCACTACAACACGTTTGCTATAGCGTATGAGCAGATAGGCTAACAACGTATAGGTCAGGAAGATCGCATAGTAGATGCTGCTTAAGAGCTGCAATAGATAGAATAGCGCGAAAAGAATCCAATGGCGCCATTTACTATCTTGCAATGAGCGATCCAAGTACAAGAAGGCTAATGGTATCCATTCACCTGCTACAATGTGAATATGATCGATCTGGGCAACACGATAAGGAGCAAAAGCATAGACGAGGGCGGCAATAAACGCTGCAAAACGCTTACCAGTATAGTAGCGTGCCGCAATATACATATTTGTGCCACACAGCAGAAAAGTGAGATAGAACGTCACATTATAAGCTAGAACAGGATTGTGGGTGAGCAAATAGAGCGGCGCAAAAAAAAGAACCTCACCTAACAGATTCTCAGAATAAGAGAGCGTCAGTGAATTGGGGTAGAGCAACTGTCCCTGCCACAATTGGCTGGGGTGATGCAGCAAAGTATTCGTATCCCATCTCATTGTCCAGATATTCAGCAGTGGGTCCCACCACATACCCAGAACTTCACCTGTAATATTGGGCGTGTAAAGCCAGGCCATGCCAATCACAAGTAATACCAGTGTAAAAATATACAGAGCATCATGCCAGTTCCATGTATGGGAGCGGCTAACAGCGGCAAGGGTTACTTTTTCTGGCTTAGCTTTGACTTCTGTTTGTGCGTTTATGCTTGCTGCCGACTGGACGACAACGGGTTTACTATGATCAGTGCTCATTATCCTGTGAAAAGCCTCTCTTAATGAGATTATAGCAAGTGAATCGCTAAAAATAAAACAGAGCAGTACTATATCTCTTTGATGTAGAGCGCCTCAAGATAGTCGAACATAACTTGTAGCCGCCATTGAATAAAACGAATGACAAAGGCCACTCAGTCACAGATAGTAGTATTTGGCATGCAAGCACGAAAAAAGGGGGCAAAAGTGTGAGCTTTTGCCCCCAGCTCTTTTTGAGGATAGCTTCGTGAGTAGAGCTTCATTCTTTCAGCAGTGCTAGTAAATGTTCCTCAATAGTTTGAGCTGTTGGGTAAAAGGCTGTCTCCTCCGGTGCGTCATATGGCGCAGGTGGCGCTGGTAGCGCAGAGACAAAGATAGGCGTAGCATCCAGATCATAGAAGCAGTTCTGTACAATCCATGAGTGTAGATGACGACCGAAGCTCGTTAGGTCTAGCTCTTCTGTAACCACCATAACACGGTTGGCTTCACGCACCGCTGCTGTTACAGCCTCCTTGTCAAATGGCTCAAGCGTGCGTAAGTCAACGATCTCAATTGCGCTCCCCTCCTGATGTACTACATCAGCCGCTGCCGTACACGCCTCTAGCACCATCGTACCCCAACAGATGATGGCGACGCTGCTCGGTCCCTCACCGATACGTATACGGCGTGCTTTGGATAAAGGTAAGGTATAGTATCCCTCAGGAACATTCCACAGTTCGGCCATGGCAGCAATAAGATTGCCATCACTATCTTTCGGTGGTTCAGAACGGTAGAGACGTCCCCGTTCCAGGAACGCTACCGGTGATTGTGATCGTGCCGATTCAAGCATCAGACCTTTTGCATCAAAAGGTGTTGAAGGGCAGACAGTAATCATACCAGGTATAGTTGTAAACCACTGCTCGCCAGTATTGGAGTGACCATAGGCACCGCCACCAATCGTGCTACTGGAAATGGGTCCACCACCACCACTCCCAGACTTAGTACGCAGCAAGAGTGGCACATTCCAATCGCCATAGCTTTGATAGAGTACTCGTGCTGCCAGACGCAGCGTCTGTGCGCCAGACTGATGATAGTCAACGAACTGAATTTCAGCGCAGCGAGCACTGCCATCGATCATCCCTGCCCCGGCAGCAATACCTACAATCAGTTGTTCATTAAGAGGACTACTAATAGCACACCCAGGAAATTTAGTAACTAATGCTGCTGTTGCACCAAAGACACCGCCTTTGGGACTACCCACGTCCTGTCCATAGACGAAGAAGTAGGGGTCGCGCTCGGCTAACTGAGCCAGTGCATCGTTAATCGCTCCCAGCATCGTCGTTGTCTTTTTCTCTCCTCGTGGCATATTTTCCTGCCACTCTGGTACTTCGATGACGTACTTCAGTACACGATCAGCAGTCGGCTCTGGCTCTTGTAAGACCTGCTTCTCAGCTTGATCTAGCTCAGCACGCACCTCTTTGCGGATGCGTTCAATATCATCTTCCTGCAAATGTCCGTTTTTGATGAGCCACCGCCCAAAGTTTTTCACCGGGTCTTTGGTGGCTGTTGTGTGTTCGATTTCCTCTTTGGTGCGATAGGATTTGATATCGGTGCTGCTCGAATGCGCATCGAGCAAGCCCATACGCAGATGCATCAGGACAGGTCCCTGCCCTGAGCGAATATGTTCCGCAAACCGTGCCGTTGCTTCATACATTGCTATCGCGTCGGTTCCATCAACCTCTTCGGCATAAATGTTTGCACACTTTGCCCATTCGACCAGTGAGCCGCTCCACTGAGTGGGGGAAGGCGTCGTGATGGCCCAACCATTATCCTCCACCACTATCAATACAGGCAGTTGGTGGACAGAAGCTTGACGGAAGAGTACATTGAAGTCATTGGTTGCGACTCCTCCATCCCCTACTGTAAACATAATCAAGTCTTTGCTCTCGTGCCGCTTGAGAGAAAAGCCTACACCACCTGCAAATGGGGCCAGTGCTGCTACCTCACTAAAAGTGGGCAGAATACGATGCTTTTTGCTGCTGTAGTGCGAAGGCATATTGCGCCCTGCACACATCGGCCCAGTCGTACGCGAATATGCCTCGCGTAATGGCCCATAAACATCGCCTGTACGTTGCAACCACGCTGCCAGATCACGATAATAGAGCGAGAGCCAGTCTGTTTCATCAAGTGCCGCTACTGCCGCAGCCATACCTTCATGTCCAGCACACCCAATATAAAAAGGAAATTTACCTTGTGTCTTACGAGTTTTCAAAAGATCGTTCGTCATACGCGCCGTGACCATCGTGCGGTAAAGCGCAAGTACATCCAGAGGTTGGACTTTTAAAGTGGTCTCTCTCATGTGGATATTAAGTGTCATTCTGCCTCCTAGAAGTCGCCGTTGACATTTCGGGCTGAATTATCTCTATTTGCGACTATTATAGAATCCATTACTCGGAAAAGCAATGCTGATCCCAGCTTTAAGACCTCATCATATTTCTTTCCCTAGTACAAACATGCTATAATGCAGCCAATATACACATCTGTGTAGTAACTATTAACCTCCGCTAGCTTAGCAAGGGAGAGCATTTCCAATGGGAAACCTGATCCTGAACTCGCTTGAAATTCGTAACTTTCGTGGCTTCCGCCATCTACAAATAGAACGTTTGGGGCGGGTGAATCTGATTGTGGGGAAAAACTAGGCAGGAAAAGCCAACCAGACCTGGACAGTGCCATCACCACTGGCCGAGGCGATGCGTTTCCCATCCGGCGCCCATGAGACGGTAAATATCAAATCCGGACCCCCAGTTAATCCATAGTACGTGAGCAGGAGTGTCCCTCTGGTAATATCCCACACTTGTACCCCTTGATCACTTGTGAATGCAAAGTATTGGCTGTTGGGTGCCCATGCAAGTCCCGCCGTTGAGTATTGATCGCCCGCCTGGGAGGTGAACAGGACATTTCCTGTCGTAGCATCCCACACCTGGACTATTCCCCCTTCAGAGGAAACAATCTGCTTGCCATTCGGTGCCCAGGCGATATTCTGCACTCCTCGCAGGTGGCTCAGAGGTGGAAAGAGGATTGTCCCTTTCACCGCATCCCAGATCTGTACCTGACCATACTTGTCTACCACTGCCACTCGTCGGTTATCTGGTGACCAGACAGCGATATCTACTTCCATCTTTGGCTTCTTCGATTGTGCCAGGGTGTCCCCTGTTGTCGCATCCCAGACCTCTATCGTTCCACTCCCGCCCATCAGGGCAATATTTTTGCCACCTGACAACCAGCTCACACCTGCTATACCTTGACCCTGCTTTGCAAAGAATAGCAGGGGCGTACCTTTAGCCACATCCCATATCAAGACGGTCCCGTCATCACTTGCAGAAAGCATCTGCTTGCCATTGGGTGACCAAGCTAGACTCGTGATAGTACTCCCTTTTGGATGCCCCTTATATGTGACGATAGTGGTCCCTGTAGCCACATCTAAAATCTGCACCGTTCCCTTAGCACGGGCTGAGGCGATCCTGTTGCCATCGGGTGACCAGATTGCACTTGAGAAATTGTTCTGGTAGGTGATCAACGTGTTGCCCACAAAGCTATCCCAGATCTGGATGGTCTGATCGTCCGCAGCTGAGACAACGTGTTCACCATCGGGTGACCAGGCAACAGCATTCACTGTCCCAACATGCCCTTCACAGGACAGAATGAAATACGCAAGAGAGCTACCTTCTCCTCCTGACAATGCAAGATCACTTCCTAATCTCACGTGCCCCTCTCCGAAGGATGGGAGAGCAGTAGTGGTGTTGGCTGAGGGGAACGCGGCCCAGATATAGATCGTCCCATCAGCCTGCCCTGTCGCAAAGTGTTTGCCATTGGGTGACCAGCCCACATGCATTATGTCAGTGTTCATGTCTTGATAGAGGAAGAGGAGCGTGCCTGTCGAGGCCTCCCACACAGACAGGGTCCTTCTCGCCGAGGCAAGATACCTCCCATTAGGCGACCAGACGATGGTGATAGTATTGCCATGGCTCTCATCGACTTGAAATGTGCTAATCAGAGCGGCTGAGGAGGCATCCAACACCCGCACAATCCCTTTCACGCTTGCTGATGCAAGCCGTTTGCCATCGGATGACCAAGCAAGCGCAACCACACTATCGATATGACCTCGGTAGATGTGGATAAGAGTCCCTGTCGAGGCATTCCATATTTGGACAGTTTTATCCGCTCCTGCTGAGGCAACCTGATTGCCATCTGGCGACCAAACGATGGCAAAGACAGGGCCAGTATGGCCTCGATAGGTGAGAACAGAGACGCCGGTGGAGGCATTCCATATCTGGGCTGTGCCATCTTCGCTTACTGAAGCGATGTAGTTTCCATCAGCTGACCATGCCAGATCAGTCACGGCCTTTCTGTGCTTCCGATAGGTGAAAAGCGGAGTATCGGGAGAAGTACTTGCTTTACTGGTCGCAGACCAAAGCTGAACTGTCCCATCAGCATTGGCTGAGGCAACGATTTTGCCGTTGGGTGACCATGCCACGCTATCTACTACGCTGTCCGCACGATGTAGGAGAACAGGAACGCTCATTGTGGCCTGAGGACTATAGGCATAGAAGACAGTTGGCCCTGAATCGGAGGAAAGCAACGCTGCTGTCCCTGTGCGGGAACGTCTTAATACCAGACTTCCTGCCACGACCAGACCGCCTCCTGCCACAATCAGGCTGAACAAACCAACTAACATATGGCGGCGTGAGAGCTGAAGGAGGGTATGCCAGAAGAAGTCACCAATGCCCCCAATCCCAAAACTACAACACCCAGGAGCGAGAGTCCATACCCTGGAGGCAGGGCAGACCACCAAGCATATCCTTTGACGAGATTTCGCATGAGCGTAAGCACCAGGAAGAGTGCTACAGCCAGGAAACCGGAGTAGAGGACCGCATGCCAGGGAGTAAAGAAGGTGTCTATGATCGTAAAGTAATTGTGTGCCCACCCATCTATGTACACACCGCCCAGAAGCCAGCTACAGAGGAGAATCATGACCCAATCAAAGCGAGCACTACCAACTCTTGGTTCGAGGACTGGCACTGGTTCCACTTGGTCTTCCTGCAGATTTGTGGTCATCTTTCCGTCTCCCGGCGTCGCTTCAAGAGAGCAATTGACATGAGCTAGATCTCTTGCAAGTGTTGATCCTCTACGGTGCTTGTGCGCTGAGCGCGTATCACGGCTTCTGGTCGATTCAGTAATGCATCCTCGATACGCTGTCGATGCTTAGGTAGCGTATTGGCAGGTAAAGCCGAGGGAAGAAAATAGCGGCACTCGCGGGACTCTTCCGTCTCACAAAGCGTGCCGCCGATCACAGCACAACGAAACGTTAATACAACTTCCTGCTTTTGGGGTTTAGAGTAGACTCCCACCAGTCGTTCCACTTTCACTTCCAATCCGGTTTCTTCACGTACCTCACGTATCATAGCTTCATCAACCGTTTCTCCAACTTCCATCCCACCACCCGGCAGATTCCACCAATCAATGTCACGGCGATGTGCCAGTAGGACATGCTCCCCATCAAATACCAATGCATAAACGCCTATACGGAATCCCCTGGAACCAAGTATTCCTGATACATCCAGGCTCTCTGCCATCTTATACTCCCCTCAATATACAGCCTGTGGTACCCCTTTTGAGAGTCAGGCAATCGTGATTGCTAGAAGAACTTACTTGTCATAATTTATAGACGAAATAAGCAGTATCATGTAAAACCAGTTGTGCCAGCATGTATGCCTCCTCTTCATCAAGCTCATCAGCATCGATCATCTCTTCCAAAACCTGTTCCAGAATACTCCTCCCACGCAATGCACCAGCCCAGTGCATTTCGGGTAGATAAATGCCATCCGTGCTGAACATCAGCTTGCTCGCTGGAGCCACACTCAATGCGTGCCTTGTAAACGCGAGCATTTCTAGTTTATCAACAAAAGGGATAGTATAGGACAGGTCAAAATAGACGTGAGGATAGACTGCCGCCAGATAGGCACCAAGTTGGGTGTAGGGATAGCTTTCGTGCAGCAGTACTATAGGCATCGTTGCATATTCTTTGCGTTCCAGCACGTTGCGCAAGTGCAGGGGATTACCCAGGCGCATATCTGTATCACTATCCCCATAGCCCGTATGAAACTGGATGGGCAAACCCTGCTCGGCGGCCAGTTGAAAAGCAACATGCAACAAATAATCAAGCAAGGGCTTATGGGCAATACGTAGTTGGCCTCTGGCAAGGGCCTCATCGCGTGCTTCGACAAAGGAAGACACAGCCTCATCTTTGCTCCATTCTGCAATGTCTAAGCCGGTACGGTAGGCTACGATACTTTTTAGAGCGCAATAGCCAAGTTCACGTGCATGGCCCACCTGTGCCTCATAGTGCTCAAGCACGCTATCGAAGTCGTCATACGCGAAAACAAGCTCCTGCATGAGCGTTTCTAAACGCAACATCTTGACCGTGCGGCAATGCCCCAGTTGCCCCATACGCTCTGGTGTATAGCACTCGCTACCCGGGGGGTATGCTGGATCAAGGACGAGCGTATCAATATTTGCCGCTCGTAAGAGATGTTCCAGCAGAGCGTCAGAACCCAGGCGGTTACGTGTCGCCAGAATATCTTCCTCGTTGCGTTCACAGCCATATACTGTGGCCATCTGGTGGAGCAGCCACAGGTAATAGATGCTATGAGGGACATGCACTTCAGCAAAGCTCGGATCGCCCGCTTCGGTGCAGTAGCTGCGAAATTGCAGTACATCCATGTGCTGGTTCAACAAAACTGGATGACAATGATTGTCTACAACGGGAATACTCGTTAAATCAAGCATACAAGCTCCTCACTCAACCAGAACTGTGCAAAATTTGGACATTTGTAGGGACGTGATTTATCGCGTCCAGGGAGTGGCCAGGCCCCACTACCCCTAGGACGCGATAAATCACGTCCCTATAGCCTTATCTAGGTGCTTATAGGGTAATGTAACTCTCACCCTCGTTCCTTTTCCGGGAACACCTTTACTCTCTATGGAGAGGTTGCCACTATGCTTGTTGACCAGTACATCCACAAGATATAATCCCAAACCCAGCCCTTGTATTTTGGCTTTCACAGCATTCTCAGCACGATAAAAGCGTTCTGTGATATGTGCCTGCTCTCTCTTCGGTATACCAATGCCCTGATCTGTTATGGTAAGTTCTATACCTTCACTTTTGTGCCGTAATGCTATGGTAATCTGTCCACCTTCGGGACTATATTTAACAGCATTGCTCAGCAGGTGTATCACGACCTGCTCTAAACGCCTTTCGTCTCCCTGCACGCTTACCGGAGAGACATTGGTCGCCTCATCTCCGTTGACGGATATCTCCCCTCCATCAATAGAGAGGCGTAATGCATGATTTACCGTAAGAGGCGTATACTCTTTGATGGCTCGCCGAACTAAACGCAGCAAATCGACTTCTTGTGGGTAAAGTTCCAGGCGCTTCAGATCTATTCTACTAACTTCAACCAACGAGTTAATCAACACCTCAACTCTACGGGTTTGCTGCTCAATAGTCCGCAAGCTATGCAGGAGTTCATGGGTCTCCTGGGCATCATGCGCCGCCATATTCAATATTCGTGTCAGGCGGCGGTAGAGTATCTGAGTTTGACCCAGGATAGTAGTTAATGGATTTTTCAAATCATGGGCCACACGTACTAAAAAGTCTTCTTGTCGCTGAAGCTGACGGCGTAGCTGCTCTACCTCTTGTTGCCAGTCTTCTCTTGTCTCAAGAAACGCTGCCTTTTCAATTGACATACTGGCAAGGCGTGCCAGTGCTGTCAATAAGGCGACACTCCACTGGGGAAAATAACCACCTGCTCTGTCGAGCGGGCGGTGTCTCTCCACACCCAGCAGGCCCAAAACACGATTATTTACCTGTACCGGTGCATAGATAGCGGCCAACAAGTTGTGCGGGTTGCTATGTTCCGGAGATAGAGCAAAATTGACCGTGAATGTGCTACCTAAGCGTATAGCATGTACGTAAGCGGGTGATGGTTGCCCGATAGCATCCTGGGTAACATGTTCGATGGTTGCCAACTCAGTCTGTCGCTCTGTGTAGCTCTGTTCATCCAGGCCATAGAATGCCAGAGGAGTAATTTTACCTGTAGTATCGTGCAGACGAAAGGCAAGGCTAGTATCAACTAACTGTATTTGGGCAAGCAAGGCAGCCATGCGCCTGAGTATCTCATCAAAATCGTCAAGTGACTGCGTGTCAAAAATGGCTTCCGACAGGATGTCCAGGGCGATCTGCGCCTGTTTTTCTATCAGTGCATGCTCGCTGACATCTTGAGAGGTAATGATCACCCCGTGAAGAGATTGTGTTCCCGCTAGTAATGGCAAGGCATTTACCAGTAGTGTGCGTTGATCATTGACCTGAACAAGTTCATGAATGACTTGTTCGCCAGCTAATGCTCGCGCTACAGGTTCCTGCAAGGCCAGTACTTCAAGCTGTGACGGATCATCTATGTGCCAGTGCGTTAGAATGGCCTGATTATAGTACAGTAGCTCGCCTTGTGCATTGAGATAACACACACCCTCATTTAATACACTAAGCAACTGTCTGAAATCAGCCTCATAAAACTCTAACAAATTGACCTCCTTGCCGAGTACAATTTTGCATAACATTCTGAATTATACGCCATGTACTTAAAAGAACGATAGGGTCAGATATGCTTTTCCCCCTTTCACTCAGACTCTCTTGAATTCACACTGTTTCCAAGCTATACTTCGTACAGGCGTTCGTACATGTTAATAAGGAAAGCATCATGCTTGTTGCTTATGGTCCCAATGGTGTACCCGTTATCGCCGAGGAAACCCCTTTAGCACAGTTACAGCAGTGGTCACATGAACGAGCCTTGCACTGCCCCAACTGTCGGGGCATTGTACATCTGCGTGGTGGGCCTGATAGGCGTACCCAATTGCACTTTGCACACCAAAAAGGTGAATGTGTTTGGAGTACGGAAGGCGAATCGGTGCGGCATGCACGCGGCAAGATGGTACTCGCTCACTGGCTACGCCAACAATTTCCGCAAGCAACTGTCGCATTGGAAGAGCGTCTCCCCGAACCCAATCGTATCGCCGATATCTTTATCGTACACCTTTCGAGCGAGCGTTGGGCCGTTGAGTTCCAATGTGCTCCTCTCGATATCGATGAATGGCGACATCGCCATAATGCCTATCGCAACGCCCACATTCGAGATATCTGGATTATTGGCAATAACCGCCGCGAAAAGCAAGAAGCTTTTATTGAAGCCATCCTTGCTACGGCTCACGAAGTAATGTTTCTTGATCCGCTCGTCACTCCGCCGCGCATCTGGTTACGCTGGCCAGTTTCTCCTGAGACTCTACAATCCTGGCACAAGAGTGATGGCAACACCCTTTTCCTTGAAGGCTGGGTTGGTCGTCTTGGCTCTGGCGTCTCCTTGTCGGGCCAACTTCATGCTGTCCGCCTTGACAACGCTGGCATGCTCATTCATCCCATCCGTTCTACCCTCGAAGCACAGGCACAACTCCTTTCCGCTATGGGCCATGCAACGTCGGTAGATGAAACCCCTCTTTGCGCCTACTTACGCCATCAAGTAAGTGAGGAAGCTCTCTCCAGAGTTATTCTCCCGCTTCTGCATGCCTATCTACGTGATCCAGATTTGCTGCGACGCTATAACTATGGGCGCGGATCTGCCCATCAACCTCTCACCGAAGAAGACAAACAACGTATACACAAGGCCCAACAATGGCTAGCACGCTTAGCTCAACAAGGTTTCACCTCTTCACATTTGCACGAGCTTGCTAGAGAGATTCCCTTCATTGGTCCCTATAGCGCGTTCGTCAGTTATATAGAGATGTTACTTGCCCTGGCGTAATTGCTATTGGTGGAGCTGAAACTCATTGCTTTGCTTATACGTGTATCCTAAGTAATAGAACAAATGTAGTTCGGCAAAAGTGCTCTGCCTCATCTTGCTGAGCGTAAGGCACTCAAATAGGAAAGGATGTTGAAGAATGAATAGTTTCGTGAAGGGTGTCCTTGTTGGTGTTGGTATTGGTCTGGTTGTGGCTCCTATGCGTGGCGAAGAGATGCGCCGTCTCCTGGCAGAACGCTTCCAGGAACTCCTTGGTTATCTGCCGGAGAATGAGCAGATGAATCAATATATGCAGCAGGTTTCTGATCGCGTCTCCCAGGCCAGCAATAATCTGGGTGATTTAGCTCAGCAGGCCGCCAGCAAAGTCAAGGATACGAGTAGCAACTTAGGCGGTATGGCTCAACAAGCAGCGAGCAAAGTCAAAGATACCAGTAGCAGCTTGAGCGATATGGCTCAGCAAGCCGCCAGCAAAGTCAAAGATACTGGTAGCAGCTTGGGCGGTTTAGCTCAACAAGCCACCTCAACTGTGAAGCAAACCGCGAAAGTAACTGCTCAGGAAACTGCCGATATGGCGAAGCAGGGCGCAAAAGCAGGTGCACAGTCAGGAGCAGGTCTCACAGGCAAAGCCAGTGCCATGACAGGAACACCACCAGGAACAACCGCTACATCGACAGAGGCCCCATTCCCGTCGGCTTATCCTCAATATACCAACCCCGAAAACCATTAAATATACAAGGTGAGGGGTGTGCGTCGTATAGTAGTGGCAGGGCTTGCCCCTGCCATGTTATGCTTGCCCCTGCCATGTTATGCTTGCTCCTGCCATATTCTTGACCATCTGGGAAGCCCCTACTCCTCTATTGCTTTGCCACGATACGTTCAATTTTCAAATTCATGGCCGCCAATCGAGGCACAATGTTGCCATAACCTCGTTCCAGATAGTGAATACCCTCAATCGTCGTTGTTCCACGAGCGATAGCAGCTGCGATTACATAGGCCAAGCCTGCACGTAAATCCGGTATAGTAATAGAAGCGGTTGCGCTGAAAGGAGTTGGTCCCAGAATAATTGCGCTATGCTCATAGTTCTTATCGCGGTAACGGCAAGGCACCTCTCCCAGGCAATGCGTTGTTACCTGTGTCTTTGCTCCCAACTTATCTAAGGCCTTGAGATAGCCAAACCTATTTTCGTACACCGTCTCATGAATGATTGAGATGCCTTCTGCTTGCGTTAGCAAAATAGCGAACGGTTGTTGCCAGTCAGTTGAGAAACCCGGGTAGACGTCGGTTTCAATGACTGCCGAACGCAACTTATCCTTACGAAAGAAGCGCATACTCTCGACACCTTTTAACTCAACGCTTCCTCCTACCTTTTGAAAATAGGAGAGGAAGTTTCCGAGTGTATCTGGACGGATACCATGCACAGTGACATCCCCATTTGATGCACAGGCCAACGAGGCCCATGAGGCCGCCTCAATGCGGTCTCCCAGCACCTCCATATGGGTACCCATCAGTCGTTTAACCCCGTCAATACGAATCTCGCGTCCAGGTGAAGTGAAAATAACTGCACCCATGGAACGGAGCATAGTAATCAATTCAAAAACTTCTGGCTCAATAGCTGCATTAGAGATAACAGTGCGTCCTTCTGCTAGCACACTGAGGAACAGGCAGGTCTCCGTTGCTCCCACACTTGGATAGGGCAGATTAATATGCGTACCTCGAAATGGCCTGACACGATGCGCTGTATACCCTTTTTCTGTTTCGTCAACAATGCCACCGAATCTGCGAATAGCCTCTAGATGGAAATCAACCCCGCGTGTACCAATCTGACAACCGCCAACCACGGGAACTGAGACGGTATCAAAATGATGCAAAAGAGTACTCAGTAACAGAATAGGAGCGCGGTTGCTGCCAGAGTGAGGAACCGGCACATTGGAAGTATTCATGGTTGATGGATCGATATACAGAATATTATTGTCGGTACGCTTGACCGTAACGCCAATAGCTGTCAACATTTCGGCTGTGATATCTACATCTCCGATCGGCGGTACATTCGTCAATGTCGTTGGAGTTTCACTCAGCAGAGCGGCTACCATCGCCTTGATCACAAAATTTTTCGCACCCAGGCATTGAATCTCTCCCACAACCGGGTAACCACCCTCAATACGATATGCTAAACCAGTTTGAGCAGGCATATATGTTATTGCTTCCTTTTCCGAACATCGCTAATAATACTACTCTATATGGATATAAACGATTGTTCTGCGACGCTGTCACCCCAAAAAGGATTCCTGAGAGAAAATCATGCGTTTTCTCTCAGGAATCCTTTTTGGGGTGACAAATTGTTCGTTGTCTTAATATTTGTAGAAATGTTGGCGGGTCTCTTCTTCCGGCGATTTGTCCTTGAAGAAAGCCAATTCATTGTGTTTGACAGCAATGTAAGAGCGAGCCAGTAATGGCCCTAGGGCCTCCATCAGGACCTGATCATGCTCTAGTTCATCGACTGCCTCATCCAACGACGTTGGCAGGCGGCGAATACCGCGTTGCTCGCGCTCCTCATCGCTGTAGTTTCCTGGGTCGATCTCTTGTGGCTCACCAGGATCAATCGAGTTGCGAATACCATCCAGCCCTGCAACAATCAGTCCACCTATGGCCAGATAGGGGTTGCCGCTATGGTCAGCACACTTGAGTTCCAAGTTAATCGACTTGGCCTCACGTCCCCAAAAAGTCGAAGGTATGCGGATGGCACCTTCGCGATTGTCAAAACCATATGCTTCATAGGCCGAACTCCAGAAATGCGGCAGCAAGCGGCGATAGGAGTTGGGACTGCCACAGGTCAATGCCATCAGTCCGCGAATATGTTTCAGCACTCCGCCGATGAAATACTTGCCTAACTGGCTCAGCTCTCCACGTTCGTTGGCAGCATAGAACAGGTTCTGTCCAGGATGCTCACTCTTTTTTGTTCCCCACAGGCTAAGGTGAATATGTGCTCCACTCCCTGCCTGATCGAGGAACGGCTTTGGTGCAAAAGTAGCGAGCAAGCCGAAGTTTCGCGCTACTCCACGTGCCGTTTCGCGCACCAGACACACATTATCTGCTGCACGCAATACATCGGAGTGGCGAATCGAGAGTTCTTGCTGTGCCGGGCCAAGCTCCGTATGGAACAATTCAATCGAAACACCCTGGGCTTCCAAAGCCGCCAAAATAGCGTCAATCACCTCTGCCTCATCATCAAGCCCTCTGCTGCTATAGCACAAGCTATTGTCTGCCGGTACATACTTACCCCCCTCTTCACGAGCCAAATAAAACTCGTGCTCAACCGCTACCTCGGCACGCATCCCCTGTTCGGCTAAGCTTGCCACCATCTTCTTGAGAAATGTGCGTGGGCATGCTTCCCATGGTTGCCCATCGAGGCGGATCATATCGCACATCATGTTGCCCGTATTTGGCACATACGGCAGCGTCACAAACGTCTGCGGATCGGGAATCAGACGAAACTCACCCACCGGCCCCATACCCTCGACCGGAGCCAGCGACTCCACACTTGTAAAAGCCTGCATCGCCAGTGTTTGACCAATACCTTCGGTCATACGTGTAGCCAGTTTAGAAGCATGCGTGGCCTTACCACGAATAATACCTCCATTGTCACAATAAAGGAAGCGAACGAGCCGTAGGTTAGCATTGTGTGCTTGCTGCACGACATCCTGGACATTCATCAGTGTGTATACTCCTCTGTTTGTTGTTAAGTTCTGCATGGAAATTGAGAAAATGCTGATCGTGGGTAGTATAGCAAAGTGTGTAATAGGACACAAGAAAATCTGCTCAATTGGGTATGCGTAGGATTTTTGCAGGAAGCCCGCGAAGCACGGTAGGGGCGGCATTGATGACGCCAGTCTGCTTGCAGACTGGCGTCATCAATGCCGCCCCTACCATGGCTCATGGAAGAGAGCGCCTGCCACTATGCGAAAATCTTACGCGCACCCTGCTCAATTTGTGATGCACAAAATTTCATGAGCCAACTAGCAAAAAACGGGTGGAACTGCAAAGGTTCCACCCGTTTTTTGCTAGTTGACTTTATTTCCCCATGCATTCATGGGCAAACATCCTCAGCGACTCCAAATCCTTAGAATCCGGCAGAAATATGATCAGTTCCTGTGCTCCCGCCTCCTCAATTTCCGCTATGCGCTGACGAATGGCTTCAGGTGTACCAACCAACGCCTGTTCACGAATGCGACCTGAAGGGATATTGCGTCCAAATGGTTGTGCCTTTGCCATAGCTTCTTCGTCCGTCTTCGCAATCGCACAATTGAAAAGTACCGTGCGCTTAATGCTATTGTAGTCCCGCCCAATGTTCTCGCAGTGCTGCTTTATCACTGCAAATTTATGCTCAAGTCCAGCCTTATCAAGATGGCCGATATTGCAAGCATCCCCATACTGGGCCACCAGTTTAAGCGTGACTTTTTCGCCACCACCACCGATGAGCAAGGGAATATGCGGTTTCTGCACTCCCTTGGGCTGGTTGATCGCTCCATTGACATGATGGTACTTTCCCTCAAATACCGCTTCATCCTCACTCCACATTCTCAGGATGATCTCCACAGCATCTCTTAGCTGGCGTAAACGAGTGGGCCCATCAGGGAAGTCATAACCGTATGCCTTAAATTCTGGCTCGTGCCAGCCAGCTCCAATGCCAAAATCCAGCCGTCCATGCGAAAGCGTATCCACGGTCGAGGCCATTTTTGCCAGTAGTGCCGGATTGCGGTAGCCATTACACGTCACCATCTGTCCAATGCGTACCCGCTTCGTATCTCGTGCCAGAGCTGCCGTACTCGTCCAGCACTCAAATGTCACCTCCTGCGTCGGTTTGGGAACCGTGTGAAAGTGATCAAATAACCAGATCGAATCAAATCCCAGTTCTTCTGCCTCCAGGGCTACCCGCGTCATCGTCTCGTATGCCTCAACCGGATCGCTAATGCCAACTAGGTCCATCCTCCATCCCTGCGGAACCAGCACCCCAAATTGTAATGCCATATGCATAAACTCACTTTCTGTGTATTGAATGACAAGAGACTATTTTTTCCCTTATTAAGGTACACGAGCGAGTAAGGGGGTTCAGTTGAAACTGACGGTTTCTCTCAGAAACTTTGTCGATAGGAAACAAAATTCCTGTTTCTTAGCCTTGTATATCAGCTTACGCAATATCACCCCAATTCCTCAAAATATGAGGTCCCTGATAAAGGAGCACCAGATACTGGATGAGGTTGGCGAGAAAGTCCGGTTCACTATGCAAGCGTTGGGTGAGGAACGAGACGTATTTGGGCTGATTCATGCTGAAGATAGCAGGTGACAACGGGAACCCTGTCTGGGAGACAGGTAGAGCCACAAGAACCCTACCCTACGCGATATGCCAATCGTTTCATTTTCCCTAACTGGCCGTAAATGTCAGTGCGACTGTCGTATAGGCAGGAACTGGTACAGCTGCTTCATAACCCGTACTGCCTGCATAAAGGCTAACCGGCTGTGACACAATTGGACTTGAGGGATGCTGAGCATATTGCAGCGTAAACATCGTTGCCGAACTACTACTGCTATGGCCCGCATTCTGGGCCATCACATTCATCCCAGTGTAAGTGGTTGAAGTCGTATTGACGATGACGATACAGTCATTGGTACTCGTGTAAAATCCTGTGACGAAGATGCCGGAATGACTTGAGGATACCGTGTTGGCAACATAGCCCCCGTTGGTTATGTTGAGGTAATTTGAGCCACCAAAGAGCTCGTAGGTATAGTATTGCGGATAGGGGACAATGGTGCCATTGGTTGAACAATCCATCTGGGCATCGATAACTCCAAACATACAAATATTTCCTCCTGGAATATTCCAGGTATAGAAGGCTAGCCCTGCCGGCACTGAACTGGCGTGTCCAAAGGATGTGCTGGTATCGTTGACCGTATTGAGTACATCGGCGAGAAACAAGGCATTATTTAATGGTGCAAGCGTGGGATCGTTGCGGCAAATGTTGGGCACACAGGAATTCATATTATATTCATCAAGATAAATGGGTGTCGTAGCTGCATTGGATTGTTTCCCCGCGTGAACAGCTCTGGCGACCTGTTCATATTCTGCAGTTATGCCCAATACCGGGTCTTGCGCGTTAGAAATCAGCGATGTACTACCGCCACTAAAGCTTGTCCCGTACAGATATCGCTGATACGTCACAAAATCAATATATGGGTAGATGGTTGGGTCGTCTAGCAAGCCAGGAAACCAGATAGAAAGCTGTTGCTGCAGTGCATAGGCCAGAGCAGGCCCACCTATTTCGATGGACGTGCCATCTCTACTTGCTTGCTGCCTCATCTGGGGAGCGGCAGCGGCAAAAATAGCCTTATATTGGGCTAGCCGATCTTGCTGGGCATTAGGGTCTCCGTCGGGAACGCACATAAATTGAGCCTGATCTGGTTCATTCCAGATCTCATACATGGCATGAACTTGTGGGAAATTGTGATCGACATGGGCGACCATCAGTGCTGCCAGCTGGCCCCATGTCTGCGGCCCTTGATCCTGGCCGTTGACGAGATACATCGGCTTGATACGCGTCGCTTGAGCAGGCGGGCTATTCGTCAGACAGGGATTATGTTGTGGTGGATTCTGGTTCTGAGGCTGTAACCAGCTAGGAGTATACCCCAGAGTGATAATCGGTTGCAGATCATAGGCGACCACGTTCGCCATTTCCGCATCAAACTTTGTCCAACTTTGCTGTGAGGGATTGGTCAGGCTGGCAGCTGAGGGGAAAATGAGCGACATATAATCGTAGTCACCGACCTTCGCTAAACGGAAATTGGCCTGCGGAATAGCACTTCCATCATTATTGACCGCCGTTCCCATACCAATGCCTCCCACACCCAGAAACTGATAAGGAATGGGATAGGCTTGATTCTGTCGCGAACCGAAATCAGCACTTACATCTATTGGCCCTGTAATACCTTTCCCAATAACCACATTGCCAGATGTGCTCGTTCCATTAACCACATTGCCAGATGTGTTCGTTCCATTAACCACATTGCTAGATGAGCCTGTCTTATGTGGCTGTAACAGATATGATTGGCCCATCGATTGGGAGCTAATAAAAATGGCGTTCGATGGGGAAGATGGAGATGTCTTTTTCTGTAACAATTGTGTCTGATTAACGGTAAAAAGAATCGCAAGGAGCGCGACTGGTAGGCTCAGCAGGCTTAGAGCGTGACCCTTTTTCCCCACTCGAAAAGGCCATCGCCTGTGCTTACTCTTGTCCATACATATTACTTTCTCCGTCTACGGCATCTGTGGAACGCCAAGCAACATTGCGGGGTCTGGCACCCATAGTCCTCGTAAAAGCTGCTTGGTAGATTACTAGTTCACCCCTACTGGTAGAATCACCACCATGGCCGAAAACGGACATCTCCCCAAATAGTCCTGCCAATCACATATAGCCTGTCATTTCCTCTTTTTATTCTTCTTGCGCGACTGTTTCGCCATCTTATTTTTGGCTTTCTTCCGATCCCCTCCACTTCTGCGCGAAGTGTGTCGAGTATAAGCATTAGCAGAGACCGAAGGCGAGCTTCCTGCACTAATGCTCGATAGCACACTTTCGGCAACCGTCTGATTACGCCGTTCCTCAAGAGCCTCTTCCCTGGACATCAAGCCCAACTCGACCTGTAGCTCATACCAATCGCCCATAACAAATGTATCCACGCGATCAGCCGCGAAGGCACGTTCCATGAGCGGAGCCGCCTCTACGGCTTTCAGTTTAACTAAGCTCTCTATGACAGATGTAGTGACATCAATATCATCATCTTCATACGCTTTCAATTGCTCGGTGAGGACAGCGACAGACTCATCTCTGCTCTCAGGATGCATCTGCGCAATTTTTTCCAGACCACCAACTGCTGTAACGCGTGCCCAGGTGAGGTGAGTCGTATCAGCCATATACGCGGCCAGTGCGGGAATAGCTGCTGGTCCAATTCTTCCGTAAACTTCTGGCATTTCCTCCAGTACCCAATCGTCATCGTTCTCATCTACATCTTTCAGTAGAGAAAGTAACGGCTCTGTCGCCTCCTCGGCGTGTAGTGCTCCGAGCGTGCGCCACGCATGAATAGGAGCACACACTTCAAGCGTATCCAACTCGGCCCAGCGCAATTCCTCATCCGTCGCCATACGAATCAAATCAGGAATATGTTCCGGCCCAATACCCAATTCAAGATACTCCGGCCAAGCTTGTGGTTTCCCTCCATGCTCGTGAGCATCACCATATGTCAGCAACTTATCTACCGGCGGTGTATAGCTCTCTAAACCCATATCGATCTCCCTCAGACATTCTCTAAAGCGACTATTACTTTCCCATACCTACAGCACTATAAAACCTGTCAAAAAATCTGGCAAGTTTCCTCTCATCCAACAGCCCATTCGTCCGTACACTGCTGCACAAATCCAGCCCAAACGGCCCTACCTGCCGGATCGCCTCCTCAACATTCTCCGCGTTCAACCCACCGGCCAGAAAAATCGGCACCTCCACCGCCTCCCGAATCTTCCGACTAATCTCCCAATTATGCATCCGACCAGTCCCGCCCAACTCTTTCACTGCTAGCGACGGATTACCCGAATCCAGCAAAATGCCATGCACATACGGAGCCACCCCCACCGCCTCTTCAATCGACTCCTCATCCCTCACGTGAATCACCTGCACCAGCGCAATCCCCGGCAACGCCTCCCTCAACTTCTTATAGTCATCCACATGCAAACTATCACATATCTGTAACGTATTCGTCCGGCACCTCCTCTGTTGCTCAATAATCACCTCCGGGTCCTTCTGGCTAGTGAGGAGAAAAGAGGTTACCGCTGGAGGAATAGTCTTCGCAATCTCCGCAATCAAAGCCTCCTCTATGACACCTGGGCCGCTGGGCATCGCCGAGACAAGGCCGAGGGCTGAGGCCCCGTATGAGACGGCGAGCTGTGCTTCCCGTGTGTTACTGATGCAGCAAATTTTGACTCGTGGCTTGCGTGTGGGTTGCATGAAATTCACCTGTATCGTTACCAAGCTAGGATAGAGACATATTACTTATCTCTACCCGCCTACGCGCACCGCTCTTTGAGGCAGAGATTCACTGCCGATCTCCGAAATATATATAACTATGGCAGTAATGTTATCAAATCCACCATTTTCATTTGCCCTCTCAACAAGATGATAGATGCTCTCCTGAGGCCTCGATGACTCAACAATTCTTAGTATCTCATACTCACTTACTAATCTATGAAGGCCGTCTGTACAAAGTACAAGATAATCATTTTCCTCTAAATGCTCTTGAAAAAGGTCTATATTGACATCAACCTGAGCACCTAAATAACGAGTGCTGATATCACCTTGTGGGTGGATGCGAGCTTGATCTTCGCTCATTAATCCAGCTCGTACCTGTTCAGCTACCCAGGAATGATCTTTTGACAATGATTTTGTTTGGTGCTTACGTATAAGATAAGCACGACTGTTACCAACATTGGCAATATAAGCCATGTTACCACAAAGTACTGTTGCAACGGACGTCGTTCTCATTCCTCTCCTGAAGATGTTTTCTGTCGCACGTTGATAGATTAAAGCATTTGCACGTTTCATAGCATGAAGTAATGAGATAGCAACGTCATCACTACCATCCTGATAATACACATTGGGAATGGTATCTACAGCTATTTCACTTGCTACTTCCCCTGCCGCGTGCCTTTCACTCCCATCAGCCACAACGAACAATGCACCCTTTCGAGCCATCACTTGAACATATTTAGGGATGACGTAGGCGAAATTATCTTCGTTGTGTTCAAGTTCGCGACCAACGTCTGTTAGCTGTGCAACATCAAGACGAAGGTATCTGCCTTCATTTCTCTTGGGTCTTGTCTCTATTGCCACGGTAAAGGTTAAGACGCTAGCATAACGATCAGTCCGCTCTTTCGCCATCGCTTTCAGAACAGCCTGCTCAATATGAGTGGGCAAATCAGCATTAAGTTGTCTTGGTGCAGTTGGTATCTCCTGCATATGCTTGAACGCCATCGAAAAGAAATCAGGGGCCGTAAAGGGTTGTCGTCCGGTAAAAAGCTCGTAGGCGATGCAACCTAACGCATATTGATCACTTTCTCTCCCGACCAGACCCTTAAACTGCTCCGGTGCCATGTAAGGTGGTGTACCGATGATGGTGGCTTGCTGGATAGTGAGTGTGCCGAGTACGGTGGCAATGCCGAAATCAGCCAGCACTATCTCACCTCTGGCATTGAACAGGATATTTTCGGGTTTGAGGTCACGGTGAATAATATGTTGCTCATGAGCGTGGTGGAGAGCTTCGCCAATTTGCGTAAGGATGCTGAGAGCTTCCTGTTCCGGTAGCGGTTTTCCTGTCTGACGTCGCAACCGATCTCGTAGAGAGCCGTTTGGGGCATACTCGGTCACCATGTAAGGAAAGCCTTCATGAAAACCGACGTCGATGATGGGCAAGATATGGGGGTGCTTGAGCCTTTCGAGCAGGAGGGCTTCCTGGATAAAGCTATCGCGTTCTTTTTGCGAGTTGAGAAGGACGCCATGCATAAGCTTGATTGCCACGATGCGGTTGGTGAGGATCGTATGTGCTCCCCGATAGACGCGGCCAAATGAGCCGCTAGCCAGTTCTTCGAGCAGGCGATAGTTGCCAATAGTATCCTGTATACTTGCCATCTTGCCCTACCTTGAAAGAGAGTTCCCACTGAGAACATCTTCATAAGGGGTGAGACATGAACCGCCCACATTGCGCATCCCCTAGCACAGTGGGTTCGGAAGCGTCGCCTCAGCCTCACGTTTCTGCAGAGCCTTCGATGCGCGTGCGCAGTTCTTTCGGGTCCGTACCACCATGAAGCAAAATGAACCTCACCCTTCATAATCGAGCCTATCAAATATCCTTGAGCCCTACATCCCTACCCTCGGCCTATACTGCACCGCCTCCGCGACATGATTGGCCGCAATCAGCTCACTTCCCGCCAGATCGGCAATTGTCCGCGCCAATTTCAACACACGATGGTACGCCCTGGCTGACAAATGTAATTGCTGCATGGCTGCTTTCATGAGTTTCTCGGCAGCAGGTTCGACAGTGCAGAGGTCGCGGACTTCGGCTGGCCCCATTTCGGCATTGCAGGTATACTTCGTCCCCTTAAAGCGTGTGAGCTGACGTTCCCGTGCTACTTGGACACGCTTACGGACCATTTCGGAGGTCTCGACCTGGCGTTTATCCGACAATTTCTCATAATCGACACGAGGAACTTCGACATGAATATCGATACGATCCAACAGAGGGCCACTGATACGTTTCTGATAGCGAGCAATAGCTGAGGCCGAACAACTACACTCTTTGACCGGATCACCATAGTAACCACAAGGGCAAGGATTCATCGAGGCAACAAGCATAAAGTTGGCTGGATAAGTAATTGTTCCCTGCGCTCGTGAGATCGTGACAACCTTATCCTCCAGGGGCTGGCGTAGAACTTCCAACACATTCTGCCCAAATTCGGGCAGTTCATCCAGAAAGAGGACACCCCGATGCGCAAGGCTGATTTCACCAGGCCGTGGGATACGTCCACCACCGACGAGGCCAGCGTGACTAGTGGTGTGGTGTGGAGAGCGGAATGGGCGTTGCAGAACAAGAGGCATATCTGGCGGCAACATGCCACTGACACTATAAATTTTCGTTACATCGAGGGCTTCATCGATGATCATCCGTGGCAGAATAGAGGGCGTGGTACGTGCCAGCAGTGTTTTGCCAGAACCAGGAGGGCCACTCATCAAAATATTGTGACCTCCACTGGCTGCAACCTCTAAGGCCCGCTTGACATGCTCCTGTCCACGTACTGCCGACATATCCTGTCCGTAGCTTATCTGGTCGATAGTTTCAAGAATACGCGGATCGGGAATGTATGGCTCAATTTGCTGTTGCTCGTTGAGGTGAGCAATGAGGTGCCCTAAGGTCTCAACAGGGTAGATAGCGACTCCTTGAATGAGCGCAGCTTCCATAGCATCGGCAGCAGGAACAAAAACGGTCTTCACCTGCTTCTCGCTGGCTAAAGAAACCATCGGTAGAATGCCATTGGTATGACGCACGCTCCCATCGAGAGAGAGTTCGCCCAGAAAGAGACTCTCTTCTATCTGCTGGCCTGGATTAATCTGCCCTGATGCCAGCAAGAGGCCTATAGCTATAGGCAGATCATAAGCCGGGCCTTCTTTACGCAAGTCAGCCGGAGCGAGATTGGCTGTGATACGCTTATAAGGAAAAAGACAGCCGCTGTTCTTGATCGCCGAGCGTACTCGCTCACGCGACTCATTCACAGAGGCATCGGGAAGTCCCACGATAGTGAAAGCTGCCAGACCGTTCGAGAGGTCTACCTCAACCTCAATTAAGGCACCTTCCAGACCAATAACTGCACAACTCTGTACCTTTGCCAGCATGTTCGAAGCACTCCTCAACAATATTTTGTCAGCATTATGCCTGAGTTGCCGCAAAAATACAAGAGGTTTAGTAAGTCTATCCCACTTTTACTCAGACCCACTCGTTGTTTGTTCCGCTGCGAGCACTTGCTTGACCAGTTCGCGTGCCTTGTCAAGCGTCACACCTGACTTGAGCAAGACCTGGTAGGCAATCCCCTCTCCTTCACGCAGCAGGCCCAGCAGCAGGTGCTCTGTTCCCAGATAGTGATGGCCGAGGGAGCGTGCCTCCTGGACAGCCAGCTCGATACTCGCTTTGCCCTGCTGTGTCATTCCGATCTGGCCATCACCAATCGGTTGCTCTCCCGGAGGGTGTAGCGTTTCGATCTGCTTCCGCACGTCGCTCGGCTGCACCTGCAGCTGGTTCAGCACTCTGGCTCCGACCCCCTCCCACTCACTCATGATCGCTAGCAACACATGCTCTGTTCCCACACCATCATGATGGTACCGATAGGCTTCCTCATTCGCCAGCGACAAGACTTTGCGGGCTCGCTCAGTGAATCGAGCAAGCGGGTGATTTGGCCCTGGCTTCATGCTCACGACGACCCGTTGGCTCTCCACGAAGTTCTCGACATTCTCCGGGGTAAAGCGGTATTCTCCAGCAATGCGATACGCGATCAATTCGCCTCGCGTGACCAGTCGCCTGACCGTCACCGGCTCGATCCGCAGCAATTCTGCGACCTCTTCTGTCGTCAATAGACGTTCCATAGATGCCTCCTTGATAATAGAAATAAAATAGACTTCATAGAAGATATTATGGATTATTTCGAAGTAATATGCAATCATTAGGGATATTTAGACGTCCTTCACATTAGGGAGTCTTTCACTCGTAGGTTTGTATCCCCTTTTTCTCCTATATTTCTTGGATCGTCAAGTACTATAGATATATAGGACAGTATCACTCTTGCCAAAGATACCCCGTATCGCTTGGGCGGACGTAGGAAGGGAAGGGAGCAGAGCATGTCTCCACGGTCTATCACCGCACCATCCAGGAAAGCTATCGATCACTACTACCAAGAACTCGCCGCTTATGGTTCTCACAACGTCACGCATGAGACAGCGACACGAAGTGCCTTTCAAAAGCTGCTGGAGAACTTTGCCCAATCCGTCAACTGGCTGCTCATTCTTGAACAGCCTCTACCCAATGGCAAGCGTCCTGATAGGATGTTACGTGACAGCTTCAACCTGCCTCGCGGCTATTGGGAAGCCAAAGACACCAAAGACGATCTTGACACCGAGATACGTAAGAAGATCAACGCTGGCTATCCCCTCACCAACATCATTTTTGAGGATACCCGCCGTGCAGTCTTGTATCAAGGGAACAAGCGCATTCTCGATGCTAACTTGGTGGTAATATGAGTGAAAGGTTGAAGGATTGCGGACTGAAGGATAGAAAATCAGAGGACATCTTTGAAATTGATGGTTGATCGTCTCCCCAATCCGCCGAAATATCCTTCACAAAACAACATTGAGTTGCCAATGAGGTTGAGTGCATGATACTACTCATTTTCAATCGCTCCCAATGACCTGAGCGCGACTTTTTGGATCTCTGTCAATCCTTTCACTTGAGTAATATTCATCCGTTCGTAGGGTCTATCACTTCTCAATGTGTGCAGGCATTGACCACTGCTCACCTCCCACAAGCGCACGGTCTGGTCATCACTGCCGCTGGCAAGGATGCTCCCATCGGGATTGAAGGCCACTGACTTGACTTCCTCGGAGTGACCTTGCAGAGTCTTGAGCAACTTTCCGCTACTCACCTCCCACAGGCGCACCGTCTGGTCAGCACTGCCACTGGCAAGAAGCTTGCCATCGGGACTGAAGACTACCGACCTGACCCTTAGGCGATTTCCTCTTCTAACGCTGACAACCGCTTCAACTGTTGCTCTAAGACATCGCGCACATCACGAAAGAACAACTCCCCACCTGTGAGAAAAGTGGTGATCATGCCACCAAAGACCTCGCGAATCATTGGTGCCACGAGCTTCAAGACCAAAGGAGTTCGCTCCTCTCGAGGGTGGGCGTCTGCGAGAGAGAAGCAAGAGCAGATTCAGATCGATGATCGACGGATTGAGGATGGTGCCATTGCAGAAACGAGAACACGAGGCTGAAGACGCCAATCACGAATCCGCCGACGCTCGTGATGATCGACAAGATGATGGCACTCTGGGTCGGACCCTGGCTTTGCACAATGAGCACCGCAAGAATGATAAAAGCAAGACTTGCCACGAACCCAAGGCTCACGATGACACCCCGAATCCATGCAAATCGTTCGCGTTTGTGTGCGCTCTTGACAGATGACCTCTGCGCTGATGGTGCCATAATACCAGCTTAGGCATGGTTCAAATGAACTTGACACTTTTCTGCTCATACGAGGTAAACATTGTCAAGCAAGATTGCCTCTCTTGAACCTTGCCTTAACGATTTATTTACCCGTGATCGGAACCTGCTTCATAGACAATCCCCGTATCTATAAGATATCATAGAAACACGTATACATGCACTGGTGATACGTCGCCGGAAAAAAGGAGAAGGAATGGTTGACGCAAAAGCTTCTGAGAGTGCAGCCAACACTCAAGGCCATAGACAAACACACCCTCTGCATCCCTCATCACCACTCGCCATGCCCAAAATCGCTGCCTGGAACGGCCTCAACATTGAATATCATCTTCAGCCACCGGCGGAATGTGAATTGCGCCTGCCACAACATACGATCTGTATCTTGCTGAGTGAATGCCAGACGGAGAGACGTGTGGATGGTGGACAGCTGCAGCGTAACCATGCAGGGAGTGGAGAGATCATCATCTACCCTGCCTCCTCCGAGCAGTGGATTCGTTGGCAACAGAACGCTGAATTTCTTCTCCTCTTTCTTGATCCGGCCCTTGTCACCCAGACCGCTGACGAACTGGCTGATCGCAGCACCATCGAACTCATCGAGAGTAAAAAAGAGACACATGATCCACTGCTGCAGCAGATCGGTCTGGCCCTCAAGGCCGAGATTGATGAGGGGATGGCTGCTTTCTCTTCTCTCTATGCAGAGTCGCTGGCTAGCGCGCTCTCGGCGCACCTCTTACGGCGCTACACGGTTTGGAAGCCAACCATGCGTGACAGCATCGGTATTCATGCAGCCCCAGCGTTGCGACACGTCATTGCGTATATCCACGACAATCTTGACCAGCAGCTCACACTGGCCGAACTCTCCTTTATTGCTGATATGAGCACCTATCACTTCGCACGCACGTTCAAACAAGTCACAGGAGTGGCCCCGCATCAATATGTGCTCAATGCCCGCGTTGAGCGCGCCAAAAGCCTGCTCCTGCGGGGAAATTTGAGCATCGCCGAGGTCGCGCGAAAGGTCGGTTTTTTTGACCAGAGCCACTTCACCCGTTACTTCAAGCGGCTCGTTGGCGTCACCCCTCAAACCCTTCTCCGGCAAAACAGCAAGAATGTACTAAAGTAAAGAGCATGTTTTTCCAAGACGGTTCAATCTCCTGACATTACAATTGAGCTGGGAAGGGTGAAACTTGTCACCTACCCCTTTCTATGGCTGTTGTCGCCGTAGTTCAGTAACAATAAAGGAGGAGATGTATGACGAAGCAAGAGAACGAAGCGATTGTTCGTCGAACCTGGGAAGAGTTGTTTAATAAGGGCAACCTTGCGGCCGCAGATGAACTGATCGCGGCCAATTTCAAGAACCACGCCGCTCCTGGTGCCCCTGCCGGCCCTGCATCCTTTAAACAACTCGTGACTTTCTACCGCAGCGCCTTCCCTGATGCTCAATTCACCATCGAAGATTTACTTGCTGATGGCGATAAGGTGGTGATGCGCAATACATTTAGTGGCACTCATCGTGGACCCTTCATGGGCATTGCTCCGACTGGAAGGCGTGTTTCGCAGGAACAGATACATATTGTGCGTGTGGCTTCCGGCCAGGTAGTAGAACATTGGGCTGTGCGCGATGACTTGAGCTTGCTGCAACAACTTGGGGGTGTCCGCCCATAGATGAAAGGAATAAGAGATTTATGCCAACAGTACGTCGCATGGCTCTACCTGTACTCGCCGGTTCCCTCTTTCTACTGTTAGTCGGTACCATCTCTTCAAGTACGTTTGCTCAGGTACAAGGACCAGCACAGGCAGACCACAAACTCCAGCCTTTTACGCTCTCCAGTCCCAACTTTCGTGATGGAGGACCGCTGCCATCGAGCAGTGAGTACGGAGGTGGCTTTGGCTGTAACGGAGAAGATATTGCGCCTACCCTCACATGGAAAAATGTTCCCGCGCAGACGAGCAGCTTTGCTCTCGTCATGAATGACGTGGATGCTGCCGTCGCCGGAGGCTTTCATCACTGGATCGTCTACAATATCCCCCCTACGGCCCGAACGTTACAAGGAAATGCTCCCTATACTCAAGGGACCAACAGCCTGAATATTCGGACCTACTTTGGGCCGTGCCCGCCGGCGACAGGCGAGAAGCACCACTACATCTTTACGCTCTACGCGCTCAGCACTGACCATCTCCAACAGGATGGACTGACCTATGATGGCTTGATTCAGGCCATCAATAGACACGTTGTGGGCGCGACGACGATCGTTGGTACGTTCCGCCGCCTCCCGTCGGGAACGGCTGCGAACTGAAGACAGGACCTGTGTTAGACTCTCCTCAGGTTGCACCGGCAGAACGAGGAGAGTATGAAAGGAAAAGGAACAACAAGCATGGAATGGATGGTGAGCGCGAGCTTCCGCCCACAAGATCAAGCGGAGATTCTCGCACGTATTCATGAGGAGCA
>WNFX01000064.1_pt1 | contig 72293 bp, 77 predicted proteins | sample 5400111 | NCBI WGS metagenome assembly WNFX01 (sample SAMN13153363, study PRJNA577476) | soil metagenome | isolation source: 40 cm soil or saprolite under grassland replicate 1 | place: USA:California | collected 2016-06-15
GTCGACCCCGCTGCTCAGCACGACTTCGATCCCTTCTTCCTCGAAGGCCGCCTGCAGCTCGCCCGCCGCCTCCTTGTCTGCGCGCGCCGCGATCTGCGGGCCGGTGTTCACCATCGTCACGCGCGAGCCGAAGCGGGCGAACATCTGCGCGAACTCCAGGCCGACGGGCCCTGCGCCGACGACGAGCAGCGACTCCGGCACCTCGTCGAGCTCGAGTGCGCTGACATGGTCGATCCACTCGACGTCCTCGATGCCGGGAATCGGCGGGACCGCCGTCCGGCTTCCCGTGGCGATGAGAACCCTCTCCCCGCTCAACTGCTGGTCGCCGACCCGGACGGTCCGTGCATCCACGAACGACGCAGTTCCGGGCACCACGCCGTAACCAGCGTCCTTCAAGGTCTGAAGCCAGCTCTCCTGGTCGCGACGGAGCGAGTCCTTCCACTTCCGCGTTTGCGCGAGTCGGACGGCCGGCTCGGGAAGATCGATGCCGCGCTCCGCGGCGTGATGTCGTACGTCGTGCATCAGCTCGGCCGCGACTACATAGGCCTTCGTGGGCCGGCAGGCCACGTTGGGACAGGATCCGCCCCAGAGCCAGTGCTCGATCAGCGCCACGCGGGCGCCGTGTTCTCGCGCTGCCTTTCCGGCACCGTCTCGTGCCGCTGAGCCGGAGCCCAGGACGATCAAGTCGTAGCGCTCGGCGTTCATCGGACCTCCTCTTTTCACTGGCGTAACAATCGTGGGGCCTGCCGGTCTGTTACAAGAGCATGATGGAGCTTGCCGGCGCTCCGGCACGCGTGCCGCTGACCCGAAACCGAAGGGAGAAGCCATGCCGATCATCTCGCGAGGGTTCAAGGGTCGAAGGCGTGACGACGCGCCGCGTGACCGCGTTCCGCCCGGCCAGTACGTCACGGACGACTTCCCGGTGCTCTCCGCCGGCCCGACACCGCACACGCCGCTCGACCAGTGGGACTTCACGATCGGCGGCGAGGTCGACGAGCGACACCGCTGGACCTGGGACGAGTTTCGCGCGTTGCCGAGCGAAACGATCACGGTCGACATCAGCTGCGTGACGAAGTGGACGAAGCTCGACACGGTCTGGGAGGGCGTCCCGGTGGATGCGCTGCTCGAAGGGATCGAGACCTCGGCCGAGTACTTGACCGCGTTCTGCGACGGCGGCTACACGACCAACCTCCCCCTGGCCGATGTCACCGACGGCAAGGCGTGGGTCGCTTTTGCTTACGACGGTGAGCGGCTCGAGCCGGAGCACGGCGGTCCGGCGCGGCTGCTCGTGCCGCATCTGTACTTCTGGAAGAGCGCCAAGTGGGTGCGGGGGCTTCGCCTCACCGAGACCGACGAACCCGGCTTCTGGGAGTCGAACGGCTACCACATCTACGGAGACCCTTGGCAGGAACAGCGGTACTGGGGCGATTGAACTGGCACGTCGCCGAGGTTGCGGACGTGTGGCCCGAGACAGATCGGGTCAAGACCCTCGCCCTCGACGTCCAGGACTGGACCGGTCACCGGGCCGGTCAGCACGTCGACGTCCGCCTGACCGCTGACGACGGATATCAGGCCCAGCGGAGCTATTCGATCGCGTCTCCTGCCGGCGGCCCTCGGGTCGAATTGACCGTCGAGCGGATCGACGACGGGGAGGTCTCGCCGTATCTGACCCAGGACGCGCACGCGGGGGACCGGTTCGAGTTGCGCGGGCCCGTCGGCGGCTATTTCGTCTGGGATCCGGATCCCGGCGGCCCCGTGCTTCTCGTCGGCGGCGGCTCCGGCATTGTCCCCCTCATGGCCATGGTGCGGCAGCGCGCGTCGAACCACGACGCGGTGCCGACACGGCTGCTCTACTCGGCGAGATCATGGGAGGACGTCATCTATCGCGATGAGCTCGAGCAGTACCGGAAACGAGGAGACGGCTTGGAGATCGTATTCACGCTCACGCGCGACCAGCCGCCGGACTGGACCGGCTACAGCCGCCGGGTGGACCGCGAGCTGCTCTCGGAGGTTGCTCCCGCCGATCTTGCATTGACGTTCGTGTGCGGGCCGACCCCGTTCGTCGAGGCGGTCGCCGAGGCGCTCGTCGGGCTTGGACACGAGCCGTCGCGGATCAAGACCGAGCGTTTCGGCCCGACAGGAGGATGAGATGGAAGCACTGAGGCTCGACGGGAATGCGGCGGCGGGGCTTCTCAGCGAGGTGTTCGCCGGCGAGGTGACGACGGCCGTCGGCACTTGCGACAGCTGCGGCTCGGCCGAGGCGGTCGGAGCGATCCACGTCTACCTGGCGGCGGGCACCGTGCTGCGCTGCCCGCACTGCGAGGCCGTTCTGATGAAAGTCGTCACGGACGGCGAGCGCATCTGGATCGACGTGCGCGGCCTGCGCACGCTGGAGCTCGCGCCGATTTAGATCCGCGGGGCGGCGGTACAGTCAATCGATGGAGCAGCTCCTCTCGCCGCAGGATGAGAACCTCGTCGAGCGTCTCCGGGCGGGCGACGAGGAGGCCTTCATGGACTTGATCCGCGGCCTGAACCCGTCGCTCCTGCGCGTTGCGCGAATGTTCGTGCCTACCGCGGCCCTGGCAGAAGACGTCGTCCAGGAGACCTGGCTGGCGGTTTTGCAGGGGATCGACCGCTTCGAGGGGCGCTCGTCGCTGAAGACATGGATCTTCCGCATCCTCACGAACACGGCGAAGACCCGCGGCGAGCGAGAGCGTCGGTCGGTTCCATTCTCGGCTCTCGACACGGACGAAGGTGGCTTCGAGCCGGCTGTCGAGCGTTCGCGCTTCACCGGGACGGGGCACTGGGCAGTGCTGCCGCGCGCCTGGCCCGAAGACCGGCTCCTGGCGAAGGAGACCCTGTCCATCGTCGAACGGGCGATCGAACGGCTCCCGCCGAGCCAGCAGCTGGTCATCACCTTGCGCGATGTCGAGGGGTGGACCGCCGACGAGGTCCGTAACGCTCTCGAGCTCTCGGAGACCAATCAACGCGTGTTGCTTCACCGCGGCCGCTCCAAGGTGAGGCGCGCGCTCGAGCAGTACTTGTCGGAGGAACAATGAGCATCGGTCTGGCCCATCTGAACTGCGCGGAGCTCGTCGAGCTCGTGACGGCGTACCTCGAGGGCGGTCTGTCCTCTGGCGAGCGCAAGCGTTTCGACGCGCACCTCTCGGCCTGTGACGGCTGCACGACGTACGTCGAACAGATGAGGCGCACGATCGAGCTCACCGGCACGTTGCGGGCGGACGACGTTTCGCGGGAGGCCGAGGAGGCGCTGCGACATGCGTTCCGCGACTGGAGGGCAGACTAAAGGGCCCGGGTGGGCGCGCAACGAGGCGCGCCCGGCACCTGGCCCGACTGCGGCTGCGGGCCAAGCTGCCCGGACCCCGGTCCTAGAGTGCCCGAAGACGGCTGTCCCTGACGGGTAGCCTTTTGTCGGTGGAGGAGGGGCGGATCGAGCCGGGACACGGCGTCCTGGCGGACGCGGAGCTCGTCTGGGAGGAAGAGCTCTGGAGGGACGACGAAACCGGCGACCGCAGCGGGTGGTTCTGTGTACGCACGAATCCCTTTCCCTGTCCAGCGGCCGGTTGTACGTTCGTCGCCGGCTTCATGACCGCAGCGCATCTGATCCTCGTCTGGGAGCGGCGCGACGACCCGAATTTGCTGCATCACGCACAACGCGCCAAGGAGGTCGGGCGCAATCCGCGCATCCAGGCGTACGAGCCGTCATACGGCCCGAGCGCGTCGTACTACGCGTGGGAAGCAGCCGGCGGCCCGGTCCACGGCGTCAGAGCGAGGTGATCGAGCAGCAGTTCGGGCGTTCCTTGACAGTCGGAGTCGAGGAGGAGCTCTGGATCGTCGACGCGGAGACGCTGCAGCTCGTGCCCGCGGTCGAGACGCTCGTGGCCGGTGCCGAGGGACGCAACCTTCCGGGCACTCTGAAGACCGAGCTGCACGCGTCAGTGGTCGAGCTGACGACTGACGTCAGCGACACTGCGGAGCAGGCGCACGAGCGTTTGATCGAGTTACGCCGTACGGCGCGCGAAGTCGCCGCGCAAAACGGGTACGTCGTCGCCGCGGGGGGCTCGTATCCCACGAGCATGCCGTCGGAGCAGAAGATCGCGCCCGTCGATCGCTACCGCGATTTCGTCGAGTACGCCGGCCCGTCGGCCCGCCGTCAGGGCGTCAGCGGCTTGCACATTCACATCGGCATGCCAGACGCCGAAACGTGTTTCCGCGTCATGGAGACGATTCTGCCCTGGCTGCCGTTCGTGCTCGCTCTATCAGCAAACTCCCCGTATTTCGAAGGGCGCGAGACCGGGATGCTGTCGATCCGCGCCGAGGTGCTCGGCTTCCTGCCGCGGCACGGCGCACCGCCTGCGTTCCGAGATTACGCGGAGTGGGAGCATTTCATCGAGCGAATGGCCGCAACAGGCCTGGCGAGCGACTACACGAGCTTCTGGTGGGACGTCCGGCCACACCCCCGCTTCGGAACGCTCGAGGTTCGGACGCCGGACCAGGCGACCTCGGTCGAGTACACAGGCGCGCTGGTCGGTCTGGTGCATGCGCTCTGCGCCTGGGCGCTCGAGACTCCGCCGCGGCCGTTCGAGCCCGCCGAGCGCGGCATTTACGAACAGAACCGCTGGGCAGCCTCGCGCTTCGGGCCGCACGGGAAACTCATTCATCCGGACCGCGACGAAGCGCTCACCGTTGCGGCGCTGGCACGCGAGCTGCCGGTTCCCCTGCAGGGACTCGACCCGGAGACGTGCGAGGCCGACCGCCAACTCGAGATCGGCCGTGCCGACGGCCTGTCTGCTGTCTGCGCAGATCTCGTCGAGCGGTCGGTAGCGTAAGAGGATGGCCGTCGTGACGGAGACGATTCAGGTCAGCGGAATCCGCTGTGAGCGGTGCGTCATGCGGCTCGCGAAGGTGCTCGAAGGGCACGAAGGCCTCGAGGAAGCCAACGCCAACTTGATGGGCCAGGTCACGCTTGCCTGGGACGACGAGCGCACGAAGCGCGACTCACTGCTCGAGGCAATGGCCCGCGGCGGCTTCCGCGAAATGGCTTAGATGAGAGGCCTGCCGCGAAATTCGGCCGGGCCGGATGACGCACCAGACACGGCGCCCGATCAGCACGTTCGCCCGCGGCACGTAGCGCCGCTACGCACCGCGAACGACCGCACTGCGCGGCTTGGTCTGGAGCGCCCCCGACGACGGCCGAATTTCACGTCAGCCCTCTTAGACAATCACCCCGGAATGTGTGTGGACAACCGTACGTTTACGCCAAGAAGGCCTTGGTAGGGTGGCCCGACGTGAGCGAGACCACACGGGAGCCCGACGCAAGGCAACTGGCGACTGAAGCGCGCGATCGCGTGCGCTTCGAGGAGGACGCGCTTGCTTTGTCGGATCAGGTGTATCGAGTGGCCCGCCACCTTGTCGGCTCTCGCGAGGAGGCCGAGGATCTGATGCAGGAGACATATGCGCGCGCGTTTCGTAGCTGGCGGTCGTTCACGCCCGGCACGAACCTGCGCGCCTGGTTGCTGCGGATCCTGACGAACCTGAACATCGACCGCGGCCGCAAGCAGCAACGCACGCCGGACACGCAGCCGCTCGAGGAAGGCGACTACTTCCTCTACAACAAGCTCGAGGCTTCGGGCGGCGGGGCGAGCGACGAAGATCGCGTCGTCGAGCGGCTGTCGCAGAACGACGTCGTGGGCGCGCTCTCAGAGGTGCCGCATGACTTTCGCGACGTCGTGGTCCTCGTGGACATCGGCGACTTCACCTATGCGGACGCCGCGCAGATCCTCGACATTCCGATCGGCACGGTGATGTCGCGCCTGCACCGCGGACGGCGTATCCTGAAGCAAGCCATGGCCGAGTCTGCAGTGGGAGGCGAGGAAGCGTGACTGCATACGACCCCTGCACACACTGCGAGGAGATGATGCAGCCGTACATGGACCGCACGATCACCGACGCGGAGCGCGCGGAGGCGGAGGCACACCTGGACGGATGCACGTACTGTCGCAAGCGCTATCGCTTCGAGGAGAGGCTGCGTCAGTTCGTACGCCAGGCGGTGCAACAGGAGCCGATGCCGGTCGAGCTCAAGACGAAGCTCGCCGGTCTGCGCACACCTTTGCAGTAGCCGCCGCCGCGGCGGGCTTGGCCCGGCGCGGCCGACTCGGCCCGGCGCGAGATCATCATGGTTCGCGCGAAGCGCGAGCCGGATCTCGCGCCGTTATTCGCCCGGGCCTCGCGCAGGGCCGACAATGACGTAGAGCTGGCATGCGCCGGTTCCTCCAGGGAGTGGCTTCGTCGGTACGCCCAGTTGCTTCGCCAGCCGGAAAGCGACGCCCTCGCACTTCGGTGGGAAGTACACCGCCGTTTGCGGATACGTGAAGTTGTCCGCACGGCCGACCTTCTTGATGGTGTAGCCGAACGCGCCGATGCGGCTTGCCACCTGCCGTGTGTAGTTGATGTCGCCGCTGCCGTTCAGGACATTGACGGGGATCCGCCAGGGGGGCGGGAGAATCGCGCTCTGGCTGCCCTGTTTCGGCTTGCCGCCTGAACGTGGGATCAGCAGCAGTGTCGCGAACACCGCGAGAGCGATCACGACTCCCCCCACGACCAGCAGTCGTGGCAGCGGGTTCCGCTTGATCGGCTGTGGCGGAACGGGCAAGCCCGCGAGCTCGCGGGCCTCACGGTTGTCGAGGCCCAGCGCCGTCGCGTACAGGGCGGTCGCGATCAACGCATCGTCCGGCTTCGGGAAGCGATAAACCCGACCCTCCTCGAGCCAGCGAACCTCCTCGGCCGTGATGCCGGCGCGCCGGGCGGTCTCTTCGACAGTCAGCTGCCGGTGCAGACGGGCACGGGCCAGCGGCGATTCCTCGCCGGTCGGCTCGAGGGGGTGGACGAGCTCCATACTCGACCACATTCTGGTTTCGGGGGCGGCCATCCTTCTTTCACCTAAGTGCCGAGGCGCCGCTTGTCGGCGCCGTTTAGGAGGACGTGGGGGCTTCGCCTCCGCGTCCGTTCAATTCATCGGCAAAATCGACGTCTCCTGGAGGATCGAGGTCGTCGCAGGGCACGAGCTCGGCAGGCAAGCCGCGCAGCCCTTCGTCCGGGACCTCGCTCCAGGCGTTAGGTGCAAGCAGGAGGGGGTGAAGGCGGATGCCCCCGTAGGTTGCGGCAACTCGCTCCGTACCGCTCTCTCGCCACGCTGCGACTACCCGGTCGATGGCACGCGGATCGAGCGACGGTCCGTCGGCGAGGACGATGACGGCCGCCTCCACCTCCTCGCCGAGTGCGTCGAGCCCACAGCGGAGGGACGCGCCCGGGCCGCGGTGCCACTCGGGGCAGTGCACGGACCGTGCCGTGCTCTCGACGTCGTGGGCGCCGAGTACCACGACGATGTCCCCGATCGTCGGGCTCGAACGCACACGTTCGAGAACCGGCTCGAGCAACACCGCTTGCTTCGGCGAGCCGAAGCGCGTCGACGCCCCTGCCGCGAGCACGACGGCCGCGATCATCGTGTCAGGTTACGGCGTGACGATCATCTGGAGCACGACGACCTTGCGGGTGGGCCGCTCGTTGACCGGGTTGCCGAGCTTGCCGATTCGCTCGACGACGCGCAGGCCTTTTGTCACGACGCCCAGGATCGCGTACTGCGGCGGCAGCCCTGCATCCGCGCCGGTGACGACGAAGAACTGGCTTCCGGAGGTACCGGGCGGCTCGGTGGCCGTCTTCGCCATCGCGACGACCCCCTTGGTGTAGATCGCGTTGGCAGGCGGGACGTCGCGGACGGTGTAGCCGGGGCCGCCTCGGCCCGTCGCTGTCGGATCGCCGCCCTGGATGACGAAGCCGGGCACGATCCGGTGAAATCGGGTGCCGTCGAAGAAGCCCTTCCGCACCAGTGCGGCGAACGACGAGGTCGTGCACGGCGAATCCTGTACGTCCAGGCGAATGTCGAACCGGCCGAAGTTCGTGAGGACGTCGAGCGTGTTCGCCTTCGACTTGTCGAGCAGCGGGAATGTCACCTGCTTGCCCTTCGTTGGACAGGGCGTCGCAGCCTTCTGCTTTTGGCTTCCCCCGCAAGCGACCAGACTGCATGCCGCAAGGCCGGCGGCCGCCGCCACGGCGGGCTTTGCCCGTCGTGGCTCCCATCCGCACTCGGAGATATCTCGCCGTAAAGTCATCATGGTTCGCGCGTTAGCGCGAGCCGGACTTTACGGCGTCGATTGCCCGTCGGACGAGAGCGCGGGCGATCTCGACTTTGTAGGCCGTGCCGGGAAGAGGCGTGGCGTCCTCCAGAGCCGCGGTCGAGTCGAGCAGCCAGGGAATCGGAGCCACTCCGGCGAGAGCGAATCGAATCGCGCCGCCGAAACGTGCCGCGGCGACACCCACGATCGGGAACGACCACTTCCGGCGGTCCATCGCCTTGAGGTACGTCGACGCATCGGGCGTCGTGAGCTCGATCTCGAGGATCAACTCGTCGGGTGCCAGCGTTGTCACGTTGCGGTTCTCGTCGGTCGGCAAACGGTAGAGCTCCGCGACCGCAAATTCACGTCGCGTCGTCCGCAGTGTCGCATCGAGCGCGAGCAGTGCCGCGGCGAGGTCTGACGGATGAGCGGATGCGCACTGCTCGTTGCCGAAGATCGCATGCTCGCGGTGCGCGCCGTCCTTTGCGAAGCATTTCTCGCCGCCGTGCAGCCAGCAGTCGAAGCCAAGACGCCAGTACCAGCAGCGCGTCGCCTGCAGGAGGTTGCCACCGATCGTCCCCATCGAGCGCAGCTGCGGCGAAGCCGCCTGCGCGCACGCCTCCCGCAGCGCTTGCGGAATCTCCGCATCGAGCTCGAGCTCTGCCAATGTCGTTCCCGCGCCGATGCGGGTCCTGGCGATCCCGCGCGGCACGACGTCGCGTACGTCCACGAGCGTGTCGGCCTGGACCAGGCCGTCGCGCATGAGCGGGATGAGCTCAGTGCCGCCCGCGAGGGCGCGCGAGCCGTCGCCGAGCGTCCCGGTCGCTTCTTCGGCGCTAGACGGCCGCAGCAGCTCCACGCTGCCCCCTCTCACGCGCCTCGGCCTCGCGCAGGGCGCGCAACGTCTCTTCGCGAGTGATTGGCAGCGAGCGAATCTCCGCTCCGGTCGCATCGCGGATGGCATTCGCGATCGCGGCGGCAACAGGAATGATCGGCGGCTCGCCGAGTCCCTTGGAGCCGAGGTTCGTCAGATGTTCGTCCGGTATGTCGACGAGCTCGGTAACGATCTCCGGGACGTCCGCGAAGGTCGGAATCCGGTACGCGTCGAGCGTGCGGGTGAGAATCGAGCCCGTCGCCGGATCGACGAGGCGCTCCTCCGACAGCGTGTGCCCGATGCCCTGGATGATCCCGCCCTCGACCTGGCTCTCGGCGCCGAGCGCATTGATGACGCGGCCGACGTCGTGGATTGCGACGATCTTGTCGACGCGCACCTCTCCGGTCTCGACGTCGACGGCGATCTCTGCAACCTGGACGCCGAACGTCAGGACTTGCATGCCGGCCGGGTTCGGCCCGCGCGCTCCCTTCCCGAGAATCTGACCGCTCTCGAGCAGGCCCGTGACTTCGGTGAGCGGCCACGAACCGCCGTCGGCGGACACGATCTGACCCTCCCGCAGATCGAGCACACGCTCTTCGAGGTGGAACCGCTGCGCCGCGATCTCGATGATCTGGCGCTTGGCGTCCGCTGCGGCCGAGCGCACGGCCGGGCCCATCGACGGCACGGTCGACGAGCCTGCGGAGATCGACGCAAACGGTCCGCGGGCCGAGTCGCCGAGGGAGACCTGCACGTGGTCGAGCGGCACGCCGAGCTCCTCCGCTGCGATCTGGGCCATGGCCGTGCGCGTGCCGGTGCCGATGTCCTGCATCGCCGTGACGACCTGCGCACGGCCGTCGGAGCCGACGCGGATCCACGCGTACGAGGGCGGACCGCCTCCTCCGTACCAGATCTGTGACGCGAGACCGATGCCGTGCTTCCACGGGCCCTGGCTGCGCGCGCGTACCTCGTCGCGCTTCGCCCAGTGCGGCTCGGCACGGCGGTAGCACTCGGCGAGGTTCTTCGACGAAAACGGGCGGTCATCGGTGCGGTCGGAGTCGGCGTAGTTGCGGCGTCGCAGTTCGAGCGGGTCGATGCCGAGTTTCACCGCGAGCTCGTCGAGAACGCATTCGAGCGCGAACGTGCCCTCGACGAAGCCGGGAGCTCGAAACGCGGCCATCGGCGGCAGGTTGAGCTTCGCCGGATACTGCGTCGTGCGCACGTTGTCGCACGCATAGAGCATTTTCATCGGCCCTTCCGTCGTGGCCGACCAGCCCGAAAAGCCGACGGCGTTGACGAAGTCACCGCCGAGCGCAACGAGCGTGCCGTCCGAGGTTGCGGCTGCGGTCAGCCTCTGGATGGTTGCGTTGCGGTTGCCGGCGGCGACGTTCTCCTCACGCCGAGTGAGCGCGCACCTGACCGGCCGCCCCGTCCTCTTCGCGAGTTCGGCCGCGATCGGCGTGTAGTCGCCGGGGCTGTTCTTCGCTCCGAAACCACCGCCCATCGCATGACAGATGACACGCACCTTGTCGGGTGGCAGGCCGAGGTGGTCGGCCATCGCCGCGCGGATGCCCCAGATGTACTGGGTCGAGATGTAGATGGTGATGCCCTCGTCCTCCCAGTGACAGACGGCCTGATGCGTCTCGAGCGAGTTGTGGACCACGACCTGCGTCCGATACTCGGCCTCCACGACCACGTCGGCCTCTCCGAGCCCGCGCGCGAAGTCCCCCCGCTCGTACTTGGCCACGTCCGAGACGAACGACTCCCGCCGCACCGCCTCGTCCGGGTCGAGCAACGGCTCGAGTACATCCCACTGGACGACGATGCGCTCGACGGCCGCCTGCGCCTGGCCGAGAGTGTCGGCCGCAACGGCTGCCACCGCATGGCCGACATAGCCCGGCTCGTCGGTGAGCTGATCCTCGTCCGCGGGGCCGATCACGGCACGCACTCCGGGTGCGCCGAGCGCCGGCTCCAGATCGATCGAGGTCACGCGCGCGCGCGCATAAGGACTACGCAGAACCGCCGCGTGCAGCATCCCAGGCAGCTGCAGATCGGCAGTGAACTGCGCCTGACCGCGGGCCCGGGCCAGTCCGTCGACCCGCGGCACTCTCCGTCCCACCGTCGTGAGCGGTCCTGCCGGCCACTGGTCGAGTGCGTCCTCGTCGACGACGATCCAGACTTCCTCGTAGCGTCCTTCAACTTCCTTTTCGGTGCGGATCAGTCTTGCCAAGTTCTGATGGCCTCCTCGATCTTTGGATACGTACCGCAACGGCAGAGATTGCCGGACATGGCATGGCGGATCTCGTCCGTCGACGGGTTCGGGTTTCCCTCGACGAGTGCGGCCGCGGAGACGACCTGGCCCGGAGTGCAGAACCCACACTGCACGGCGTCCGTCCGTACGAACGCGTGAATCAGCGGATGGTCGCGAAGACCTTCGATGGTCGTCACCTCACGGTTGCCGACGGTGTGTACGAGCGTGATGCAGGAAAGCGTCGGCACGCCGTCGAGTTGCACGGTGCAGGCACCGCAGTGTCCCTCGCCGCACGCCACCTTCGTCCCGGTCAAGCCGAGGTCCTCGCGCAGGACCTGCGCGAGCGACCGCTCGACCGGCGCGTCGAAAGAGTGAGTCTCGCCGTTGATGCGCAGCTCAGGCAGGCGTCGTCACCGCCACGATGTCGGCGAGGTGGATGAGGCGAAAGGTCGCGCGCGTGTGTGCCACGCGGTCCCTTTCGTCCCCATCTTCCGGCAGTGTCAACCACATGTCCTGCGCGACGGTCAGGAGCTCCCTGATCTGATCGAGCTCTTCGCGGTGCCCGTTCGCCCGGTCGTCGCAGGCGTTCAGCGCCAGGCCGAGCACGCCGATTCGATCCTGCTGTCTCGTCCAGAGGAGCGGAGTCGCCATCGACAGGTACTGGTGGATCCGCGCCAGCGACATCGGCTGCGAGAAGGTCTCGAGGCCCTTCGGCGCCGAGGGCTCGACCGGGACCCCCCCGTCTGCGATGCGGTTGGCGTTGCCCGCGAGCACTCCACGGACCTGTTCGTCGCTCAGCTGTGCGAGGCGGGCAGTCCGCAATGAGATCAACAGCGACGCCGGCTGTTGTCCGTAGGGATAGTCCGATGCGTACACAACCTGTTCCGGTCCGACGAGCCGGTAGAGGCCGAGCAGGTCGAGCGGGCTCCAGACGGACGTGTCGAAGAAGACGCCCGCCTTCCCGCCGAGCCGGTCGGCGAGTGCCGCGAGGTCGGCGATTCCCGCGTGCGCGACGATCAGCTGCGCCTCCGGGTAACGGTCGACGACACGCGCCAGGTCGTCCGCGATCGGCGGCAGACCGCGACCGCCGTGGATCAGGATCGGGACCTTACGGTCGGCCGCGAGCTCGAAGATCGGCGAAAGGCGCTCGTCGTTCAGCAGGAACTTCTGGGCCCGCGGATGGAGCTTGATGCCCTTGGCGCCCCGGTCCAGCATCCGGGTCGCCTCGCCGATCGGGTCCTCCGCGAGATCGAGGCGGACGAAGGGGATCATCCTCCCGTGCGAGCGCTCGCCGAACTCGAGCGTCCTGTCGTTGCCCGCCCGGAACCCGGGATGCCGGTCGGGCTCGTCCAGGCAGAACATGAAGCAGCGCGAGATTCCGTACTTGTCCATCCCGCGCTCGAGGTCCTCGTAGATCCCGACCATGCCGTCGATGTCGGTGCCGAGATGCGTGTGCGCGTCGAAGATGTCGGCGCCCTTGGGCAGTTCCCTGCGCAGCTCGTCGTCCCACTGAGCCATCAACTTCTGGGCACGCTGTGGCGCGTCGTCCACGGTTTGGAGTGTATGCAGCGGCGCGTAGCGCCTGTCCGCGAAGCGGACCTGGGGAAGGGGTTCGGGGAAACCGGGAGGTTTCCCCGGCTCTCACCGAGACGTTACGACCTGGCCGTTAGGATCCGCTCATGCCCGACGTACTGATCTACGGCGACACGATGCGCTCGCCCGAACTGCGTCACGAGGTGCCGGTGCCGATCCCGGACACCTTCCTCTACGCGGAGAATGGCAACCGGCGGATCGTGGTCCTCCACTCCCTCGAGATCCCGCGCGTGCGAGAGGACGCGCCCGACCTGGAGATCGTCCCGCTCGAGGACCTCGGCTCCGACGAGCTCTTCACGCAGGGCCTGCAGGGTTGGGAGGTCGTGCTCGAGCTCGCTCTCCGAGCCTGCCGCCGGCTCGGGATCGAGCGCGCCACCGTCCCCGAGAGCTTTCCGGTCGGGCATGCCGACCATCTCCGTGCGAACGGGGTCGAGCTCGTTGTCGACCGCGACCTGTTCGACAACCGCCGGCGCTCGAAGAACGAGACCGAGCTGCGCGGGATTCGCAACGCGCAACGGGCATGCGAGGCGGCTCTCGACGCTTCGCGCGAATTGCTCCGGCGCGCGCAGCCGAACGGCGCCGGCCTTGAACTCGACGGCCAGCCGCTCACCTGCGAACGTCTGAAGCGGCTGATCGAGGACGTCTTCGCCGACCATGAGGTCGAAGGGAGCGACATGATCGTGTCGCACGGCTCGCAGACCGCCGTCGGCCACAATATGGGCTCCGGTCAGATCGGGCCGGACGAGCCGATCGTCTTCGATCTCTTCCCCAGGGACAAAGCCACCGGCTGTTACGCGGACATGACGCGCACCTATGTCGTCGGCGAGCCCTCGGACGAGGTCAAGGAGTGGCACAGGCTCGTCAAGGAGGCGCTCGATACCTCCACTGCCGGAGTCAAGCCCGGAGTGAACGGCCGCAAGCTCTACGAGGAGGTCTGCGAGATCTTCCAGAGCGCCGGCTACAAGACGCAGCTCAACAAGAAGCTGGGCGAGGTGCTGGAGGACGGCTTCTTCCACGGCCTGGGTCACGGCGTTGGGCTCGAGGTGCACGAACTGCCCTCGATGGGCCGGATCGGGCACGACCTCGTGCCGGGCGACGTCGTCACGATCGAGCCCGGGCTCTACCGGTCCGGCTACGGCGGCCTCCGCCTCGAAGATCTCGTCCTCGTCACGAACGACGGCCACGAGGTCCTCACCGACTATCCCTACGACCTGACGCCCTAGTGGCCGGATCGGCCCCATGCGGCGGCGCCCGGCCCGCGATCACGCTGCGCGATCCTGCGTGCTCAGTCGCACTCGGGCTAACCAGCCCGAGCGCTCCCTGCGTCCTTGTCTCGCTTGGTGCTCGCGACCCGGGCATCCACCGATGGAACCGACCCGGCCACTGACCAACACCATCGACACGATGCTCCTGGAGGAGCGTCGTTACGACCCCGACCCTGAGTTCGCGCGGCAGGCCAATGCCCAGCCCGAGATCTACGAGTGCGGCTGGGAGGAGTTCTGGGAGACCGAGGGCCGCGACCGCGTCACCTGGTTCGAGCCCTTCTCGAAGCTCTACGAGTGGGAGCCGCCCTATGCGAAGTGGTATCTCGGCGGCAAGCTCAACGTCTGCTTCAACTGCGTCGACCGGCACGTGGAGGCCGGAAACGGCGACAAGGTCGCGTATTTCTGGGAGGGTGAGCCGGAAGAGGAGCGGCGCACGATCACATTCGCCGACCTGCAGCGCGAGGTCGTGCGCTTCGCGAACGCGCTCAAGAACCTCGGCGTCGAGAAGGGGACGCCGGTCGGCATCTACATGGGCATGGTTCCGGAGCTGCCGATCGCGATGCTCGCGTGCGCGCGACTCGGGGCGCCGCACACTGTCGTCTTTGGAGGTTTCTCGAGCGAGTCCCTGTCGGATCGTATGAACGACATGGAATGCACACTCCTGATCACGCAGGACGAGGGGTGGCGCGCCGGCAAGAGGGTGCTGCTCAAGCAGAATGCCGACGAAGCTGTGGCACAGGCGCCGACGGTGAAGAAGGTCGTCGTGCTGAAACGAACGGGCGACCAGGTCCCGTTCGACGCGTCACGCGACGCCTGGTGGCACGAGCTCGTCGAGGGCCAGGATGACGATCCGGCCTCTGCGCCTCCCGAGCCGATGGACGCCGAAGACCTGCTCTACCTGCTCTACACGTCCGGGACGACCGCAAAGCCCAAGGGGATCGTGCACACAACGGCCGGTTATCTCGTCGGCGTCGCCGCGACGCACCACTACATCTTCGACGTCAAGCCGGACTCGGCTTATTGGTGCGCGGCCGACGTGGGCTGGGTCACCGGGCACAGCTACATCGTCTACGGCCCACTCGCGAACGGAACGACCGGCGTGATGTACGAGGGCGTCCCGAACTATCCGAATCCCGAGCGCTGGTGGCAGATCATCGAGCGCTACAAAGTCGACATCCTCTACACGGCGCCGACGGCGATCCGCTCGCACATGAAGTGGGGGCCGGAGCACGCCCAGAAGCACGATCTCTCATCGCTGCGCCTACTCGGCAGCGTCGGCGAGCCGATCAATCCGGAGGCGTGGATCTGGTACCGCGAGCACATCGGTGGCGACCGGACGCCGATCGTCGACACCTGGTGGCAGACGGAGACCGGCATGATCCTGATCACGCCGCTGCCGGGAGTGACGACGACCAAACCGGGCTCGGCGACGAAGCCGTTTCCCGGCGTCGACGCGGGTGTGTACAGCGAGAGCGGCGACGAGGTCGGCCCGGGCGGCGGGGGCTACCTCGTGCTGAAGCGGCCGTGGCCCGCGATGCTACGCGGCATCTACAAGGACGAGCAGCGGTTCCGCGACACGTATTGGTCGAAGTACGACGGCGTCTACTTCGCCGGGGACGGCGCGCGGATCGACGAGGACGGAGACTTCTGGCTGCTGGGCCGTGTGGACGACGTGATGAACGTCTCGGGCCATCGCATCTCGACGATCGAGGTCGAGAGCGCCCTGGTCGATCACAAGAAGGTGGCGGAGGCGGCCGTCTGCGGCCGGAAGGACGAGCGGACGGGCCAGGCGATCGTCGCTTACGTGACGCTCAAGGGCGGCGAGGAGGGCAGCATCGAGATGCTGGAAGAGTTGCGGAACCACGTCGCCAAGAAGATCGGTCCCATCGCGAAGCCGGCAAACATCGTGTTCACGCCGGAGCTTCCGAAGACGCGCAGCGGCAAGATCATGCGGCGCCTGCTTCGCGACGTCGCAGAGCAGCGCACGCTCGGCGATACCACGACGCTGGCCGATCCGACGGTCGTCGAGGAGATCAAAGAACGCGCCGCGACCGACGCCGGCGAGGACTGAAGAGGGTCGATGCGTCATCCGGCCCGGCGGAATTTCACATCGGCGTTCTAGCTCAGCCCGTTCCTGCGCAGGAGGCCGTTGCCCGCCTGATCGCGCGCGCGACTCGCGGAACCGCTCTTCCGGTGTGCGCGATGCGGGCGAAGTCGCGAGTCGACACGCTGTTGGAGAGCTTGTCGATCACACAAGCGCAGTACGCTTGTTTCGCTGCATTCCCCTGCATGCAGCTTCGCATGAAGCTGATGATGACCTTCGGCGGGTAGCGGTACTTGCCGGTGACGGTGACCCTGATCCCGTTAGGCGCCGTCGTCGCGGTCGTCATCGTCGCCGCCGACTTCCCGCCGCTGCCGCATCCGGCCGCCACGAGCGCAAGACAGCATGCGCCCATGAGATAACGCACCCTCAGGCGAGCAGCTTCTCGAACCGGTCCGCGTCGTCGAACGGGCCGATCACGGCGAGGTTGAGTCCCCGCCTCTCGATCACGTCGCGGGCGACGCGGGCCACGTCCTCGGCGGTCACCTTGTCGAGCTCGGCGATGATCTCTTCCGGATCCGGCGTCCTGCTCTCCAGCACCTCCCGACGTAGCCCGAACATGATCAGGCCCTGCGACGTCTCGAGCTGGAGGACGAACCGTCCCTTCGAGAAGCTCTTGGCTTTCTCGAGCTCGGCGGCCGGCACGGGCTCCTCGGCGATCTTGCGCAGCTCCGCCGCGACGGTGCTGACGGCGTCGTCGATGCGGTTGATGTCGACACCCGCTTGCGCGTAGAGCGTGCCGGCGTCCGTGTAGCTGTGGTTCAGCCCGTAGACGTAGTAGGCAAGCCCACGCCGCTCTCGCACCTCCGTGAAGAGCCGTGACGACATCCCGCCGCCGAGCACTGTCGAGAGCACCTGCAGCACGTAGCGATCGGGATGCTCGAGCGGATAGCTGTGTACGCCGAGGCAGATATGCGCCTGATCGGAAGCCTTCGTGTGCACCTTGACGTGCGGGTGGTCGTGCGGATCCACCTTGATCGCCTCAGGGCGTCCGGTCTCCGCCTTCTCCATGTCGCCGAGCAGCTCCTGGACCCGCTCGTGCAGGTCGTCGCCGATCTTCCCGCCGACTCCGACGACCATCCTGGACGGCTGGTACCAGTGATCCACGTAGCCGTTGAACGTCTCACGCGTCGCGTTGCGAATCGTCTCTTTGCGGCCGATGATCTCCCAACCGAGCGGCTGATCGTCGTAGAGCAGCTCTTCGTACACACCGCCGATGAAGTCGCGCGGTGTGTCGTAGTACATGTTCATCTCCTCGACGATCACGCCCTTCTCGCGCTCGATCTCGTCCGGATCGAACTTCGAGTGGCGCAGCATGTCGACGAGGACGTCGAGGGCGATGTCGCGGGATTCGGCGGCACACTTGACGTAGTACCCGGTGTACTCCTTGCCGGTGAAGGCATTGAATTCGCCGCCGATGCCGTCTATCTCCATGGAGATGTCGCGGGCGGTCGGTCTGCGCTCCGTCCCCTTGAAGAACATGTGCTCCGCGAAGTGCGCGATGCCGTTGGTCTCGGGCGTCTCGTACCGCGAGCCAGCCGCGAGCATGACTGCGCAGGTCACCGATTGAGCCGAGTCCATCGGCGCGGTCAGGATCCGCAGCCCGTTGTCGAGCCGCTCGAGATTGAAGGCACTCACGACCCTGGCGATGCTATCGAGCGCGATCCTTCTTGCGGTAGACGAAGCGGACCGCCTGCCACTCGCCGTCGATCGCGGCGCTCTTGTTGTCGACCAGCCCGGCGGCGAGCCCGATCTCTTGCACAGTCGGAAAGTCGAGGTCGGTCTCGATCTTCGAGGCCTTCTTGGGCCAGGCGATCCAGAGGCCGTCGGCCGGGGCCAGCGTCGTCTTCAGCGCCCCGAACCGGCGCTTCAGCTCCGCCCGGCTCGTCGTGAAGAACAGAAGGACCTCCACGCCCGGCTTCGCCCCGAGCTTCGTGCCGAGTGGCGTCGCCGAGTAGTCCTTGTCGGGCATCAGAACCGCTGCAACACGCGAGTCACGGCTTCGGTACCGAACTCGAGCGCCGCCACGGAATGCGCTCGTCTGCGGCGTGGACGATCTTCAGGACCGGAAAGTCGGCCGGCAGGCGCATCGGCATGAAGCCGTAGGTCTGGATCCCGAGCTGCGCGAAGAACCGGCCGTCTGTAACACCGCCTTGAAGCAGCGGCATCGGGATCCCTTCGGGATCGAGCTCGCGCAGCACAGCGCCGAGCATCTCGAAGAGAGCGAGGTCGGGCTCCGCGAGGCCGGGATCGTGCCGCACCAGCTCGACCTCGATGTCGTCGCCGACGATTCCGTGCAGCTCGCCTATGAGGTCGTCTGGTGTGAAGCCCGGCAGGAGGCGACCATCGAGCTCGAGTTGGATCTGCGCCGGGATCACGTTCACCTTGTCGCCGGCGCGAACGATCGTCGCGTTGACAGTGTTGCGCAGCAGCGTCTCGAGCCAGCGCAGCCTCGGTCCGAGCTTCGGAAGCGCGCGGTCGGCGACGGCCGGTTTGAGCAGCGCGAGCATCAGATCACGCTTCGGCCGGGGCAGATGGGCTGCGATCGTCTCGATCATGTCGCGGACGATCGGCGTGACGTGGATCGGCAGCCTCTTGCGGTTCAGGTCGTCCAGCATCCGCGCAAGTCGGGCCATCGTGCCGTCGCGGTGGATCATGGCGCCGTGGCCGCCCGGCCCCCGGACGGTCGCCTTCAGCCCGCAGATCTGCTTCTCGCCCAACTGGATCGGGTAGAACCGCTTTCCCGCGATGACCTGAGAGATCCCGCCGGCCTCGCCGAGGGCGTGGCGGACGCCCTCGAAGAGCTCGGGGTGCTCCTCGACGAGAAATTTCGCCCCGAAATCGCCGCCGTTCTCTTCGTCGCTCAGCACCACGAGGATGACGTCGCCGGGAAGCTCCAGCTCTCCCCGCGCCGCGCGTACGAAGGCGGAGACGAACATCGCGACCGCGCCCTTCATGTCGATCGCGCCCCGACCCCAGACCTCGCCGTCGACGAGGTCTCCGCCGAAGGGCGGCCTCTCCCAGCTCTGGCCTGCAGTCGTCACGACGTCCACGTGGCCCTGCAGCAGCAGCGGCGCGCTGTCCCCGGCCCCGCGCAGCCGGGCGACGAGATTCGGCCGGCCGGGATCCTTCGCGTAGGTCTTCGTCTCGCAGCCCGCCTCTTCGAGCAGCTCCCGGATGAGCCCGATGCACTCCGCCTCGTTCCCGGGCGGGTTCGTCGTGTCCAAACGGATGAGCTGCTGGAGGAGCTCGACGGGAGTCAATGAGGTAAAGGCGCGGTAAAGATTCGGATGGCGGCTTGTGACACCGGGATCCCTGTCGATACCTTCAATGGAAGGAAAGCTTGTAACAGATGTTCAACGCCCTCACCATCATCCTCCTTTTCGCGGCCGCCTGGGCCGTGTCCCGCCTGAGCGCCATCGTCGCTCGGAAGGTCATGGCCTGGTCCGATCGCAGGCACCGGGCCCCGAGCGGGAACCTGAGCGCCAAGATCGTCGAGCTCAAGCGGCGCGAGACCAGCGTCGCGGTGATCCGGACCGGCATCGCCTACATCGCGTTCGCGACCGCCCTCGTGCTGACGGCTGCCCAGCTGACTGGAGGGTTCGATCGTCTGACCGCGGTCGCTGGAGCCTCTTTCATCCTCATCCTCGTCGGCTTCTCCGCGCAGCGAATGCTCATGGACATCATCGCCGGCTTCAACATGTTCGTCGAGCATTGGTATTCGGTCGGCGACACGATCGCGATCCCGATGCTGGAGGTCCAGGGAATCGTCGAGGACCTCTCATTGCGGCGGACGAAGCTTCGTTCGCTCGACGGCGAGGTCATCAACATCCACAACTCGCAGATCGCGGCCGTTCGCGTCCTGCCGGGCGGGGTCAAGGAGTTCGACGTCGAGCTCGTCGCCAGTAGCCGGGAAGCCGCCGAGGTGCTCGTCGAGCAGGTCGCCGCGATCCTGCCGGAAGGGCCGACGACGTTCATCCGGCGTCCGACGATCCACCAGATCGACGACCTCGCGCCCGGGCTCGTGCGCCTGCGCATGCGCGCCGCGGTGGCGCCGGGACGGGAGTGGCTCGTGCACGGTTTCTACACCGACCTGCTCAAGGAGCGGGCCGACAAGCATCTGATCGTCCACGGGCCCGTCGTCTTGACTGTGGACGACAACGTAGAGCGCAGCTTCGCCCGCGCGAGCGCGGCGACGCGCTGGGCCGGCGCCCGCTAGAGGCGCTCAATCGCGGCCAGGAGGCCGTCGACTTCGTCGATGGTGTTGTAGTGGACGATGCCGGCGCGGACTGCGCCGCCGTCCTCGAGGCCGAGCCGCTTCATCACCTCGACCGCGTAGTAGTCGCCGTTCCAGACCGCGTAGCCGGCCTCGCCCAGGCGCGTCGACACCTCCTGGCTCGAGACGCCCTCGACATTGAACGCGAAGGTCGCGACGCGTCCTGCCATCGTCGGGGGCCCGTAGAGGGTGACGTTGTCGGAGAGGCCGGAGAGGAAGCGCTCGCCGAGGCTGCGCTCGTGCGCCTTGATCGCCTCCCAGCCGATCGACTCGATGTAGTCGACCGCTGCCACAAAGCCCGCGAGGAGCTCGTGCGGGAGCGTGCCGGTCTCGAAGCGGCGTCCGACCGGCGAGTCGAAGGCAGGTCGGACCTTGTAGGGACGCCAGCCTTCGAGGAGCTCCGCCCGGCCGAAGGCAAGGCCCAGGTGCGGGCCGAAGAACTTGTACGGCGAGCAGATGAGCACGTCTGCGCCCCAGTCGGTCACGTCGATCGGCCCGTGCGGGCCGAAGTGGACGGCGTCGGCCCAGGCGAGCGCCCCGGCGTTGTGCGCGAGCTCGACGATCCGGCGCACGTCCGTGAGCGTGCCGACTGCGTTGGAGGCAACCGGGAACGCAACGACGCGCGTGCGGTCCGAGAGCTGCCGCTCGAGATCGTCGAGGTCGAGCGTCGTGTCGTCGTTGATCTCGGCGAAGCGGACTTCGAGGTTCTTGTCGTGCGCGAGCTCGAGCCACGGTGAGACGTTCGCGTCGTGGTCGAGCTTTGTGACAAGGATCTCGTCGCCTTCTCGCCAGTCGCGTGCAGCTGTGCGCGTCAAAGCGAACGCGAGCGTCGTCATATTCGCGCCGAAGATCGCCTCCTCGGGGGTGCAGCCGAGGAACTGTCCGGCTGTCACGCGTGCCTGGTCGACGAGCGCCTCCGTCCGGCGGCTAGTTTCGTAAGGACCGCTGACGTTCGCGTTCGACTCTCGGTAGTAGCGGGAGACGGCGTCGATGACCTCGTCGGGCACCTGAGTGCCACCGGGCCCGTCGAAGAACGCCAACGGCTGACGTAGGGCCGAATACCGGGCGCGAACGGCCTCGACGTCGTATGTGACGGTGGACACCGGCGCGGACGTTACTACGATTGGTGCGTGTCTCCGGCGACCAAAGAGCGGATCGACCGCGGCACCGGGACGGGTCTCGGCGCCCCGTGGAACGTCATCGTGCTGAACGACAACCACAACACGTTCCAGGGCGTTGCGTCCGCGCTTGCCTCGACCTTGCCCGAGGTTTCCTACGATCAGGGCTTGCGCTTCGCGGACCGGATCCACTCGAGCGGTCGTGCGATCGTCTGGTCAGGGCACAAGGAAGTCGCCGAGCACTACTGGCAGCAGCTGCAAGGCCACGGCCTGACGATGTCGCCTCTCGAACGGTCATAGCGAACTCAGAGCTTGTGGCTCTGAGCCACTAACCGCTTTTCGAGACAGAATCGCCACAGAGTCGCGACGGGCACGAGGCGATGCTGTTCGCGTGGTCGAGATCGCTCCGCGCTATGACCGTCGCATTCTCGAGGCCGTATGGGCCCTTGACGATCGCGCGGAATCCATGGCCGAGATCTCGCGGCGCGTCGGCGTCACAGCCGCGCAACTTGGCTTGCCGAAGCCAAGCTACGTGCATCTGCGCCGGTACATCGTGGCCCGTCGAGAGGAAGAGGACGCGCAGCGCGCACGGCGCGACGAGATCCGCCAGATCCTCTACGACGCCTACTACGACTTCATGCGGAGCCGGGTCGTCGACGCCTACGACGTCGCGGAGCGCATCCGAGAGGCGGGGCGATAAATCGGCTTGTGGCTGTGAGCCACAAGCTAAGGAGCGGTGCCGTTCACGCTCCAGCGATACCGCGGCGACGGCTTGAGCGACGCGCCGACGAAGCAGTCCCGCTCCGCTTTCGCGAGCAGCGCCGCGAGCCCCTCGCCGGGCGGAGGAGGCTCGAGCTCCAGCTCGAGCTCCACGTCGATCTCGACGAAGGCGTAACGCCCGTCCCCGGGCCGACGGGTCACCATTGCCGACGCCGAGGCGTTCGCGAGGAAGTCGATTGAGGGGTGCAGCGTGGAAACGCAGGCTCTGCAACGTGCAAGCGAACCAGGCCGGCGAGGACGAGATGTTCCGGAGTCCAGGCAGTGTCGAGGTCGAGTGGAGAGCTGCCGTCCGCAGTCACTCGGCCCGTGCGGTCGAGCTCGAGCGTGTAGCGGAATTCCTTCGCCCCGACGGCCATGCTCCTATCCTGCCAGCGTGGCAGGAACCGTCCGGGGTGCGGCGTAATGTGTGGCCATGCGACGTCTGCGGCCGCTCAGCGAGGCTGAGTGCTATGCCAGGTGTTATGGCGGCTGGGAAGACTCGGTTCGGATCGTGAGGCTGGAGCCGCGTTGCGCGAGCCCGGAGCTGGCGGTCGAAGGCGAGGCGCTGCGCGTGCGGTTCGAGGAGTTCCTCGACGCCCGTGACCCACTCGAGCTCGCCGAGCCCGAAGCAGCCTGAGTCCGCGTTACCGGATGTCCTTGCGCGCCGTCTGCGGGTGCTCTTCTGCGGCATCAATCCCGGTCGGGTGTCGGCGGCGGCGCAGGCGCACTTCGCCAATCCGCGCAACGACTTCTGGCGCCTGCTGCACGCGGCGGGGTTCACGCCACGGCTGCTCGAGCCGTCGGAGCAGTTCGAGCTCCTGACCTACGGCATCGGCGTGACGAATGCTGCGGCGCGGACGACGCCCGGCTCGGGCGACCTGCGTAAAGGGGATTTCGGCGGAGCCGCCGAGCGCCTCGAGCGACTCGCCAGCGAGCTGAGTCCCGACTGGATCGGGTTCGTCGGCAAAGAGGCCTATCGCGGTACGTTCGGCGAGCGCCCGGAGCTCGGAGTGCAGGAGCGGCGCCTCGCGAACACGCGGCTGTTCGTCCTCCCGTCGACCTCACCGGCGAACGCTGCCGTGCCATGGGAGGAACGACTGCGTTGGTTCGAAGAGCTCAACCGCGCCAGCGATTCGTAATCGGCGTACGGCGGTCGCGGCCGAACGCCTTTGGGCGTAGCTTCACCCCGGGCGGAGCTTGACGCCGCTTGTACTCTGCGCGGTCGACCATCGAGACGGCGCGCTCGACAACATCGCGGTCGAAGCCGTCACTCGATAGCTCTTCCAGCGTGCGATCGTGCTCCACGTACTGCTCCAGCACCTCGTCGAGCTTCGGGTACGGCGGCAGGGAGTCCTCGTCGAGCTGGGCATCGCGCAGCTCGGCGCTCGGCGCGCGGTCGATGATGCTCTGCGGAATCAGCTCGCTGCCTGCTCTCTCGTTGAGGTGGCGCGCGAGATGGAACACGTCCGTCTTGTAGACGTCCTTCAAGAGGGCAAAGCCGCCCGCCATGTCCCCGTAGAGGGTTGCGTAACCGACCGAGAGCTCCGACTTGTTGCCGGTCGCGACGAGCATCCAGCCGAACTTGTTCGACAGAGCCATCAGCAGGACGCCGCGAGCCCGCGCCTGGACGTTCTCCTCCGCGAGGTCGGGCTCGGTCCCGGCGAACGCTTCCTCGAGCGCCTCGCCGAACGCGTCGACGATCTTGCCGATCGGGATCTCGATGAACGGAGAGCCGAGGCTCTCGGCAAGCCGGCGGGCGTCCGTGCGCGTACCCTCCGAGGAGTAGCGCGAGGGCATCGAGACGCAGTGCACGCGCTCCGGTCCGAGTGTCTCCGCCGCGAGGGCGGCGGTCACTGCGGAGTCGATCCCTCCCGACACGCCTACCACCACTTCCTGGAACCCGTTCTTGCCGACGTAGTCTCCTAGCCCGAGTTCGAGCGCACGCCGCATCTGCTCGATCTCGTCGACGAACGGGACGACCTCGCCGACGGCCTTGCTGCCGTTGCTGGACGAACCCGGCGAGCCGACGTGGATGATCTCGACGGGCGGGATCTGCTCCCGCTCGCGTGCAAGGGCGCGACGGCGTACGTCGCTCAGACGGCGGCCGATCACTTCCTGCGGCTCGATGTCGACGACCAGGAGCGCTTCTTCGAAACCGGGTGCGCGTACGAGCACGTTTCCTTCGTCGTCGAGCACGCACGAGTGGCCGTCGAAGATCAGCTCGTCCTGTCCGCCGACCGTGTTGCAGAACGCGACGAAGCACGAGTTGTCCCGCGCGCGCGTCACGAACATCTCCTCGCGCTCGTCGGGACGCCCGACGTAGAAAGGCGATGCCGAGATGTTGACGAGCAGCTCTGCCCCGGCCAGTGCGAGATCGGTCGCGGGCGGGCCCGGCTGCCACATGTCCTCGCAGACCGTCGGGCCCACCAGGGTCTTGCCGTGCTCGAGCAGGATCAGGTCACGGCCGGGCGCGAAGTAGCGGTCTTCGTCGAAGACGCCGTAGTTCGGCAGGAAGCGTTTGCGGTACACCGCCTTGACCTCACCGGCGGAACATACGTAACAGGCGTTGTAGAGGTCGCGGTCGAAGTGGGGCGCGCCGACGAGGACCGTCGCACCTCTTGTCTCGCGCGCGATCTTCTCGACCGACTCCGCCGCGGCACGAATGAAGCCGGGGCGGAGCAGCAGGTCCTCCGGCGGATACCCGGTCACCGCCAGTTCCGGGAAGACGACGAGGTCGGCGGAGTTGCCCTTCGCCTCGGCAAGCCGGTCGAGGATCAGCGCGCGGTTCCCGTCGAGGTCGCCGACGACCGGGTTGATCTGGGCCAAGGCGAGGCGCACAAGCTCAGTCTAGCTGTTTGCGCCTCTCAGTCGAAAACTACTTCAGCGACGCTGACCGAACTGCATCACCCAGAGTGCGACGCCGTCGCGGCCGAACATGCGCCCGCGCTCGAACGCTATCCCGAGGTCTCGCCAGCGGCGTGCCATCAGGTTCTCGCGATGGGGCGGGGAGTTGAGCCAGAGCTGGAGCGTGTGCAACGGGGAGCCGAGCTCTCCCTGTCCCCACGCGAGGTTCTCGCCGAACGCGCGGGCCGGAAGGTAGCCCGCTTGCTCGAACGTGCGAGAGAACGCCATCCCGCAGGGCGTGTGCGAGAACCCGCAACGCCGCACCGCGTCGGCTTTCATCAGCGACGAGCGGTTCAACGGGACGCTGCCCCTGACGAAACCGAGCCCGTACGCGCGCCGCACGACGTTGATGCCGCAGTACATCGCCTCGAGGCGCGAGTGTTGATCGCCGCCGGCGGTCGTTGCACCGGCGCACGACGACGCTACGGCTGCCAGCGCGGAGGAATCGGAGGCTTGTGGATTTGCTCCCGATGGCGCGGCCAAGCCAAACACGATCGCGGTGATGGTTACGGCAATCCCCATGCGCGGTCGTCAACCTGATGCCCATTCGAGCCGGATCCTGCGCCTTCCTGCAGCTAAATTTACATTCAGGTTCGTTTTTCGTACGTCTATACGTCGAGAAACGTATGAGCTGAGAAACGGAAAACCTCAGGCGCGAGTCGCAGCTTCGGCGATCTCGTCGAGGGATTCCGGGTTCTCCAGCGAGGACAGGTCGCCGGGTTCCTTACCCAGGACGCGCGCCCGCACGGCCCGCCGGACGATCTTTGCGCTGCGCGTCTTCGGCAGCGCCGAGACGAAAACGATCCGCTCCGGTTTGAAGGCCTTCCCGAGCTCGTCGCTGACATTGCTCGAAATCTCGAGTGCGAGGGCCGGCGTCGCCTCGATGCCGGGCTTGAGCACGCAGAAGATCCACGCGACCTCGCCCTTCACGTCGTGTGGGATCCCGATCGCAGCGGCTTCGGCCACCGCGCCGTGCGCTACCGCTGCCGACTCGAGCTCCGCCGGGCCGATTCGTTTGCCCGCGATGTTGAGCGTGTCGTCCGACCGTCCGTGCAGGAACCAGTAGCCGTCTTCGTCGATCGATGCCCAGTCGCCGTGCGTCCAGACTCCCGGAAAGCGCCGCCAGTACGCGTCGAGGTAACGCTCGTCGTCGCCCCAGACGCCGCGCGTCATTCCGGGCCACGGCCGCTTGCACACGAGCTCGCCGACCTCGTCGCGCAACGGCGCACCGTCAGGTCCAAACACGTCCATGTCCTGACCGAGCGCCGGGAAGCCGAGCGCGACCGGCTTGATGGGCTCGGTCAAGCAGGTCGTGAGGAAGCACGCGCCGACCTCGGTGCCGCCGGAACAGTTGACGATCGGCGTGTTGCCGTCGCCAACTTTCTCGAAGAGCCAGTGGTACGGATCGCGGTTCCACGGTTCGCCCGTCGTGCAGATCGCCTTCAAGGTGGACATGTTCGTCTGCGGGTCGCCTTTGGGGATCAACGCCCGAACCAAGGTCGGGGAGACGCCGAGCATCGTCACGCGCTCGGACTCGATCAGCTTCCAGATCCGGTCAGCCGGAAAGTCCGGTGCGCCTTCGGCGTACACGATCGTCGCTCCGGACGCGCCCCCGCCGACCACAGTCCACGGGCCCATGATCCAACCCATGTCCGTGGCGAAGTGGGTGCGGTCGCCCGGCTTGACGTTCGTCTGATACGCGACCTCGCGCGCGATGGAGACGAGGAAGCCTGCGTGGACGTGCAACGCTCCTTTCGGCTTTCCGGTCGTACCGGAGGTGTATGCGAGCAGGTAGGGATGTTCCGAATCGACCTGTCTAGGGGTCAGACCCCCGGACGTGTTCTCGACGAGCTCGTCCCAGAAGCGATCGCGCCCGAGGGTCATCGACACGTCGGCGAGCCCGAGGCGCCGCCAGACGACCGTGTGCGTGACCGTCGGCGCGGATCGGAGCGCCTCGTCGGCGATCTCCTTCATCCGTACCGTCTGCCCGCGGCGGAGCGACCCGTCGGCCGTGATCAGCGCCTTGGCTTTCGCGTCCGCGAGCCGCGCGGCGATTGCCGGCGGCGCGAAGCCGGAGAAGATCGGGACCTGAACGGCGCCGAGATGCGCACAGGCATGTGACGCGATGGCTACCTGCGGCGACATGGGCAGGAAGATCCCCACCGCGTCGCCCTCACCGATACCGATCGAGGCAAGTCCTTCGGCGAGCCGGAAGACCTCCTCCGAGAGCTCGCGCCAGGTCAGGGAGAGCCGGGTTCCGTCCTCGCCCTGCCAGATCGCGGCCTCCTGCTCCGCCAGCTCGCCGGCGGCCCACCTGTGAACGCAGTTCCAGGCGAGATTCAGCTTGCCGCCGGTGAACCACCTGGCCCACTCATTTCCTCGAGACGTGTCAACCACCCGTTCCCAGGGCTCGGAGAACTCGAGCCCGAGATCCTCGATCACGGCAGGCCAGAAGCGCTCGGGCTCCTCGACCGAAATGCGATGGAGGTCCTCGTAGCGCTCCACGCCGAGGCGCCGCGCGAGCCTCGTCACATTCGCGCTCTCGACGTCCTCTGCGGTCGGGCTCCAGATGAACTCGGACACGCGCGAAGCGTACGGGTAGCCGGTCCGCGTAGGGCGAGTGTGGTGCTCTAACCTTTCGGGATGCGTGCTCGGCTGTTCACGCCGGAGAACCGCAAGTGGTGGACACTCGTTGCGGTCGCTGTCGGACTGTTCATGATCATGCTCGACAACACGGTCGTGAACGTTGCGCTGCCGTCGATCCAGCAGGACCTCGGCATCGGCATCTCGGAGCTCGAATGGGTCGTGAACGCCTACGCCCTCACGTTCGGAGTGCTGCTTCTCACCGGCGGGAAGCTCGCCGACCTGCTCGGCCGCCGGGCGATCTTCATCGCGGGCCTGGTGATCTTCACCGGTGCGTCACTGTGGTGCGGTCTCGCTGGCGGGGCAGGGTCACTCATCGCTGCGCGGACGGTGCAGGGTGTGGGCGCTGCGTTGATGAATCCCGCGACGCTGTCGATCATCACGGCGACCTTCCCGCCGCGCCAGCGGGGGACCGCGATCGGCATCTGGGCCGGTGTCTCTGCACTCGCGCTCGCGATCGGCCCGATCGTGGGTGGCCTGCTCACCGAGAAGGTCAACTGGAGCTGGATCTTCTTCATCAACATTCCCGTCGGCGTGCTCGGCGTGGTTGCGGCGCGCGTCTTCATCGACGAGACGAAGGACACGTCGAAGGAGCAGAGACTTGACTTACCTGGCCTGATCACCTCCGGGGCCGGTCTCTTCGCCCTCACCCTCGGGCTGATCGAGACCAACGATCACGCGTGGACGTCGACGCGTGTCCTGATGCTGTTCGCAATCGCAGTGGTGGCGCTCGCAGTTTTCGTGCTGCTCGAGCTGCGTCAGCGCCTGCCGATGCTCGACCTCTCGTTGTTCCGGAACCCGACGTTTGCGGGCGCCAACGCCGCGATGCTGCTCGTCGGGCTCGCGATGTTCGGGATCTTCTTCTACAACTCGCTCCTGCTGCAGCGCGTCCTCGGCTACAGCGCGATCGAGACCGGTGCGACGTTCCTCCCGATGACCGTCCTGATCATCCTCGTGGCTCCGGTCGCAGGCAGATTCTCCGACCGGATCGGCGCGCGTTGGTTGATGGGGGCAGGCATGACCCTGCTTGCGGTCTCGCTGCTTCTCTTCGGGACGCTCGACGCCAGCTCGTCCTTCTGGAACATCCTTCCCGGCCTGCTCGTGGGCGGCGTCGGCATGGCGGTCACGATGGCACCCACGACGGCCGCGGCGATGGGATCCGTTCCCGTGGCGAAAGCCGGCGTGGGCTCCGCAGTGATCAACAGCATGCGCCAGGTGGGCGGCTCGCTCGGTATCGCGATCATGGGTGCCCTCGTAGCCACGCGTGTCAGCGTCCCGCCGACGAATCCACTATGGCAAAGCGAATTCGTGGGCGGCTATCACCGGGCAGTTCACCTCGGCGCCGCACTCGTTCTCGTGGGCGCGATCATCTCCGTGCTAACGGTCCGCCAGCTGCCCCGTCACGAGGGCGCCGCGGAATCGGTCGTCGGCGCCTTGGCCAACGAGCCCTGAAAAGAGGAAGACCCCCGGCTGCGGCTCCGGGGGTCGATTCCTGTTAGGCGACTCCGCCCTGTGTGGCAGTCTCCCCGGGACTTGGCTCTGCGGCCCAGCCACGCCCCTTTCGGATCCCACCTGGTGAAGTGCCTCCTGCAGCCGACCCTGGCGTCTGGCCCGGATGCAAGATGGGCTCACTCTAGGAGGCTTCTCGTAGCATGTCAAGTAGCTCGGTCAAGTGATTTGTATTAGGCTTACTTGACTGGTTTCTCGCCCAAACATGACCTTTTCGGGGGATGTTGAAAAGGACAGGTTGAAGTTGGGTGAAGCATGTCGTCTACTACCCCGTACGTGTCTGACTCGACCGCCATCCGTCAGCAACAGCGGGCCTCCGCCGCTCAAGCCGGGCTGAGACTCGGCGAGCGCCTGCGCCAGCTCCGCGTGGCCGCCGGAATGACCCAGACGGATTTGGCAGGCGACCGGTTCTCCAAGGAGTACGTCAGTCAGATCGAGCGCGGCAAGACGCGGCCCACGCGCGAGACGATCAATTGGCTCGCGCAGCGCCTCGGCGTCGACTCCGGCTTCCTCGCCGACGGTGTCTCGGCGGACGAGCGCGGACGTGTCGATGCAGCTCTGACGCGCGCGGGCGCACTACTCGAGGCGCGCCGGAACGACGAGGCGCTCGAGGAGTTCGAGAGCATCCGCTCCGCCGTGCTGGCCACCGGCATGCCGGAGCTCGAGGCGCGGGCGCTCTCCGGTGAAGCGACGGTACGGATGCGCGCGGGCGACGTCCGCGAGGCGATCGCATTGCTCGAGCGGGCCCGCGCCCTCAGCGAGGGAACATCCTTCTCCGACGTCGAGCGCGCCGGCGTGCTCTTCCGGCTCGGCGTCGGTCGCTACAAGCTCAACAGCATCCAGACGTCGATCGGGCTGTTCGACGAGGCGCTCAAGGTCGCCGAACGCTCGGAGATTCCATCCGATCAGCTGCGCTCCAACATCCTTGCGTGGCGCTCACGCTGTTATCGGCGGCGTCGCGACCTCGAGGCCGCCCGCGAGGACGTCGAACGCGCACTCGAGCTGGCCGAGGGCCTGAACGACAAGCGCACGGCCGCCGACGTCTACTTCCAGGCGTCGATCATCGCCGATCGCGAGGGTCACTGGGTCCTTGCGCGTTCCTATGCCGAGCGCGCCAAGGCCGCGTACGAGGAGCTCTCGGACCGCGGGAATCTCGGCCGCCTGCTCAACAACCTCGGCGGGATCAACTTCCTCCTCGGCCATCCGGAAGAGGCGGTGTCCTTCCTCAAGGACGCGGTCGGCATCGCCCTCGAGGTCGGCAACGACGCGGAGGCCGCACACGCGGTCAACGGCATCGCTCAGGTCCATCTGCGCACCGGCGACGTCAAGCGGGCCGAGGAGCAAGCGCGGTACGCGCTCGAGCTGCTCGGCGACCGTGTCGACGAGATCGCCGAGATCGGCAACGCCCATCTCGTCCTGGGCCGGGCGTTGCTCGAGCAGGACCGGCTCGAGGAGGCCGATGAGGCGTTCCAGGCCGGCGAGCATGCATACGACCAGCTTTCTTCCGGAAGTCATCGCGCATCGGCGTGGGTTGCCCAGGGCGATCTCGCCGCCCGGCGCGGCGACGACCGGGCGGCTGCCCGGCTCTATCGCCAGGCGGCCGACGCCCTGCAAGACGTCCGCTTCTAAGCCAGCTCTCGAGAGGAGGTGACCACCGTGTCCAAAGCTCGCCTGATCTATTTTGCGGTCTTCGCGATCATCATCGTGACTGCCCTGCTGCCGGCGCTGAGTCTGTGGCCTGAAGGGCCGCACGACGGCGCAGAGATCTAAAGTGAACGTGTGCGCGCTTTGCTCGTCGCCCTCGCGCTGATCGCTTTGGCGGCAGGCTGTGGCTCTACGACGAGTCGTTCGGAGCGAGGCGCGCCCAGCGCCGGGTCGCTGGAGGCACTCTGGAAGCACTCGAAGCAGAGTGAGAAGGCTGATGCAGGAGGCCGAAGAACGTGCAAGGCTTGAGCCACGACCGTGTCAGCACGAGGCGAAGAACCCGGGCTCGTCAGCGTTCGCGAGGTTGCGGATCAGCTCGGCGTGCACCCGGAAACGATCCGGCGGCTGATCCACGACGGGAGACTGGATGCCGTCCGCGTCGGGCGCGTTCTCCGCGTTCATCGGGAAGCGGTCGACCTCTTTCTCGCGCGGCAACGCGTGAAGCCGACGCGTTTCCAAGCCTAGGTGGAAAGGAAGCTTAGGCTCCGAAGCCGCCCGCGCTGACGCGTTCGATCACGAGGTGAGGAATACGTGCGTGCGGGCTGAGGTTCAGCAGCGTGCGGACGACCTCCGCGCAGTCCTCGGGGCGGATCATCTGCTCGCTCGGGATTGGGGCCCACTCGGCCATCGGCGTGTCGACGAATCCGGGGCTGATCGCGGTGGCGCGGATTCCGTGCTCCTGCTCGCCGCGATTCAGCGTCTTCGTGAACTGGATCACCGCAGCCTTTGACGCGCCGTAGACCGGGAGCTGGGGCGACGGGATCGTCCCCGCGATTGACGCCAGGTTCACGATCAAGCCGCGCCTCTCGCGCAACATCGGCAGTGCGGCGGCGGTCACCAGGATCGTTCCGCGCAGGTTGACGTTCAATTGCAGGTCGATGTGCTTCGTCTCGAGCTCGTCGACCGTTCCGGCGATCCCGATGCCGGCGCAGTTCACGAGCACGTCGAGCCGCCCGTGCTGGGCGCGATGCTCCTCGACCAGGCGACGGCAGTCCTCCGCGTCCGCAACGTCGGCTGCGACGGCATGGGCGCCGAGCATCTTGGCCGCCGCCTCGACCTTCTCGGGGGTCCTTGAGGCCAGCGTGAGGGCGAAGCCGTTCTCCCGCAGCATGCTCGCGATGGCGAAGCCGATACCTGAAGAGCCTCCCGTGACGAGCGCCGCCTTGTCCACCGAGCCATCTTTCCAAGTCGGAAGGTGCGACGCCGATCGTGCCGAACTGGGCGGCGGGGGAACCGAAAGGCTCCTCCTCTCCCCTGAAAGCCACGGGGGAACCGCATGGTTCCTCCGTGGCCTTTTCTCTTCCGGCAGGCGGGAATAGAACCGGGCACCAGGTCGTAACAACGGTGAACCGACGGCAGTCTGTAGACGAAAGGCTCACAGACCCCTACATTTCGCGGTTCAACCCCGGGAGGGCTTCATTGGACATCGACACAGGGCGCGTCAAGCTGACAGACCTCGCCTCGTGCGGAGGTTGCGCCGCGAAGTATTCGGCGGCCCGTCTCGAGCAGCTGCTCGCTGGCTTCATCCCGGCAGAAGCGGAGAACCTGCTCGTTGGACTGGCTCCCGCGGACGACGCGGCGGTGTATCGGTTGGACGAAGAGCGGGCGCTCATCTTCACGCTCGACTTCTTCCCGCCGGTGGTGGACGATCCCGGCGACTACGGTGCGATCGCGGCGACGAATGCGCTCAACGACGTCTTTGCAATGGGCGGGACTCCGTTGCTTGCTCTCTCCATCGCTGCGTTCCCCGAGGAGCTGCCGATCGAGATGCTCGCGGAAATCTTCGCCGCTGCGGACGCGCAGGTGCGTGCCGCCGGCGGACTGCTGGCAGGCGGGCACACGATTCGGGATGCGGAGCCCAAGTACGGGCTCGCCGTCGTCGGCACGGTTCGTCCCGACGGGATCTGGCCGAAGAACGGTGCGAAACCGGGCGATGCACTCTTCTTGACGAAGCCGCTCGGAACCGGCCTGATCATGACCGGGTACAAGAAGGGCCTGGCCGGCGACATGCAGCTTGAGCGCGCCATCCGCTGGATGCGAACGTTGAACAAGGACGCTGCCGAGCTTCTGCGGCGCCTCGAGCCCAACGCCGTCACGGACGTCACGGGCTTCGGTCTGTTCGGGCACGCCCACGAGGTCGCCGATCGCAGCGGCGTCTGCATCCGGCTCGAGTCGGAACGGTTCCCGGCCATCGACGGAGCACTCGACGTCGCGCGCAAGGGCGTGCGAACGAGCGGCGATCCTCGCAACCGTGACTTCGCGGCGGCGCACGTGACGACCGACGGTCTCTCGGATACGCTCGGCGCGCTTGGCTACGACCCGCAGACCGCGGGCGGCCTGCTCGTTTCCCTTCCGGCGGATCAGGGCGCCGCGCTCGAGGCCGAGTTCGCCGGGCGCAGGCTCTTCGTTCGCAGGATCGGTCGCGTGGAGGAGGGCGCCGGCGTCTTCGTCGAGTGAACGCCGGAATGATCCACGGGCGCTTCCAGCCCTTCCACAACGGACACCTCGAATACCTGCGGGGAGCCGCGGCGCAGTCCGACGAGGTGTTCGTCGGGATCACGAATCCGGATCCGCGGCGCATCAAGGAAGAGCCGAGCGATCCCCTCCGCCACCTGCCCGAATCGAATCCGTTCACGTACGTAGAGCGCATGCTGATGATCGAGGCCGTCGCGGAGGACGAGCGCATTCGCGCGCACGTGATCCCCTTCCCGGTGAACGAGCCGGAGCTGTGGTCGGCGTACGTGCCGGCGGGCGTGACGCAATACCTGCGGCTGTTCTCGGAGTGGGGCGGCACGAAGCTCGAGCGGATGCGTGACGCCGGGTACCAGGTCGTGGTGCTCGACAAAGGGGTCGACAAGGAGATCTCTGGGGCCGATGTGCGGGCTGCACTGCGCTCAGGCGCGGACTGGGAGGCATTCGTTCCTCCGGGTGTCGCACGCGTGATCAGGTCGCTGGAGCGCGTCCCGGTCTGAATGCATCCGATCGTCGTCTTCCTGCTGGACGGGCTTGCCGACCGTGCTCACGAGTCACTCGGCGGCCGCAGCGGGCTCGAGGCTGCGACGACCCCGAATCTCGACCACCTCTGCTCCGTGGGCTCCTGTGGCGTCCTCTACGCGATCGGGCCGGGACGCGCGCCCTCGAGCGAGGTCGCGCACTGGTCGATGTTCGGTTACCGGCCGGAGGAGTTTCCCGGGCGTGCAGTCTTCGAGGCTCTCGGCCGCGGGCAGGAGGTGAGCCGAGACCACGTCTTTGCGTACGCGGCGCTGCGGCCGGCCGAGCGCCGTGAGGACGGCTGGTGGCTCACCGGGCGGCCCGATCCCGACCGGGACGCGGAGGAAGCCGAGCGACTCGTCGCGGCGTGCGACGGAATCACGATCGACGGCCTGACCTTCTCGCTCGCCCACGTCTGGCGAGGTGAGGCAGTCCTTCGCCTCTCCGGCGGCGCGGACGAGCGTGTGACCGACAGCGACGCGTTCTTCCGCGATCGCCATCCCGTGCTGCGTCCTCAGGCGTTGGTCCCTGAAGCGGAGCGAACCGCGCGTGCGGCGGAAGAATGGAGCCGTGAGGTGATGCGACGGCTCGAGGGCGAGCGCTTCAACGTGATCACGCTGAAGTGGTGGGGCAGGCCGCGTGACGTCCCTACGTTCGAGCAGCGGCACGGGTTGCGCGGGACCTTCATCGCGAGCTCCGCGTTCCTGCGCGGGCTCGCACTCGCCGTCGGTCTCGTTGCACGCGAGGAGGCCGAGACGGACGATGCGGCAGCCGATCTGCGCGGCAGGGTCGCGCTCGCGCGGGAGCGACTCGAGGCAGGCGACACGTTCGTGTTCTGCCATGTCAAGAGCGCAGATGCCGCGGGGCACACGAAGGACCCTCGACAGAAGCAGGCGATGATCGAGACACTCGACGCGGCACTCGTGGATTTGCCGACCGACCGCGCGATCGTGTGCCTCACCGGCGATCATGCGACGCCCGCGTCCCCGGACGTGATCCACTCCGGCGATCCTGTCCCCTTCGTCATCGCCGGTCCCGGCGTCCGCGCGGACCGCGTCGGGGAGTTCGGCGAGTCGACATGCGCGGAAGGCATCCTCGGCCACTTGCGCGGGCCGGACATGATGCCGGTGCTCCTGAACGCCGCCGACCGCCCGCTGTTCCTCGGGTCGCGTCCCACCCCGTTCGAAGGGGCGGACGGCTACCCCGCGATTCTCGATCCCCTCTGAATAGACTCGAAGCCGTGCACGCCCAGCCCACGGCGCTCGCTCGGCTTCGGGCGCTCGCTCTCACTCCTGCACAGATCTACCCGCTCATGCTAGTGCAGCTCGGCGCGCTGTGGCTGATCGTCGGCACCGGGGCAGCGGTGCGGCTGACCGACTCCGGGCTCGGCTGCAGACATTGGCCCGGCTGCGAAGCGGGACATCCGCTGCCGGCGAAGAACGCGCACGCGTACGTCGAGTTCGGCAACCGGCTCGTTGGCGGTGTGACGATCGCGGTGACGCTGCTCGCGTGGCTCGCCGTGCGCCGGGTGCCGGGGCTGCCGCGCCTCTTTCGACGGCTCGCGCTTGCGGTCTTCCTCGGGACTCTGGCGCAGGCGCCGATCGGCTTGCTCGCGATCGCGACCGACCTTCGCTGGCCGATCGTCATGGTCCATCTGCTCCTGTCGATCGCGTTGCTCGGGGGCGCGACCATTCTCCTCCTCGAAGTCCGCTCGGCGGCCGTGGGCCGCATCGAGCCGCTCGTTCCACCGGAGTTGCAACGGCTGGGGCTCGCGTTCGTCTGCGCGGCCTTCGTGCTCATCGTGAGCGGATCGCTTGCAACCGCCTCCGGGCCGCACTCCGGCGGCGGGGCTGCGGACAAGATCGACCGGCTGGGACGGTTGGCACCTTTCGTTTACGCCCACGCTGCGATTGTGGGGATCTTCCTGCTGACTTTCATCTTCAGCCTCGGCTACCTGGCGGCGCGCCGCGATCGTGCGGAACGCCTCTTCAAGCTCGGCGCAGCAGTTTTCGTGCTGCTGCTCGTCCAGATGGGGCTGGGAGAGCTGCAGTGGCGGACGCATCTTCCGTGGGGGCTCGTACTGGCACACGTCTTTCTGGCGGCGACGGTCTGGGTCGGCACGGTCGCCCTCGCGACGCTGTTCTTCCGGCCGAACGTAGACTTCGCCGATCGCTGAAGAACTCCGCATCGTCGACCGGCCGAGCCTCCGGGAGCCCGTTCTGATCGCAGCGTTTCGCGGCTGGAACGACGGCGGCCAGGGCGCCTCGCTCGCGGGCGGCTACCTCGCCAAGATCTGGGAGGCGGACCGGTTCGCCGACATCGAGCCAGAGAACTTCTTCGACTTCCAGGCGACCCGTCCGCACGTTTCGCTCGTCGACGGCCAGACGCGGCACATCGACTGGCCCGAGAACGCCTTCTACCACGCGCCCATTCCGGATCTCGATCGCGACGCGGTGCTGCTGCTCGGGATCGAGCCGAACCTGCGCTGGCAGACGTTCACCCGCATGATCGTCGATCTGGCACAGGAGCTTGGTGTCAGGATGATGATCACGCTCGGGTCGTTGCTCGCGGACGTGCCACACACGAGACCGTCACCGGTGACCGGAGGAGGGACGGATCCGGAACTGGTCGAGCGCCTAGGCCTGCAGCGCTCCCGCTACGAAGGACCGACAGGCATCGTGGGTGTGCTCCACGACGCGTGCAACCACGCAAGCATTCCTTCGGTCAGCCTGTGGGCCGCCGTCCCTCACTATGTCTCGCTCGCGCCGAGCCCTCGCGCCGCGCTCGCGCTCTGTCAGCGCCTCGGCGACATTCTCGGGGCCCAGATCGACACGGCCGAGCTTCAGGAGGCCGCGGAGCGCTACAGCGAGCAGGTGACCGAGGCGGTCGCGTCCGACGAGGAGACTCAGGCCTACGTCGAGGAGCTCGAGCAGCGTGCCGAGTTGCTGGAAGACGAGGAGGACTTGCCGTCCGGCGAGTCGCTCGCCGCCGAGCTCACGCGCTTCTTGCGCGAGCGCGAGCACGGCAACGGCGGGCCCGAGCGCGGCCCGTCCGAACAGCCTTAGCGACTCTAACCAAAGGTGAACGCGTAGGCCGCAAGGCCGCGCGTGAAGCTGAGCTCGAGCAGGCCGTCCGAAGCGCTCTCCTGCGTGACGAGGGTGTAGAGCCGGTCCCCATCGACGCGTACGGTGGGCTGCGTCTTCCCGTTCACCTTGATCGCGACGAAACCGCGGCCGGTGAGCACGAGGTGGACGGTGCGCGCCTGGAAATGCAGGCGCAGGCGCGCGTTGTTCCCGGCGACGATCCGTTCGCCTTCAACCTTCCACTTGCCCGCGTACGCGTACGAGTCTTGCGTCAGCGACGCCGGGAAGCGGTACGTGGCGACCCGGTCGGTTCGCAGCGGCGAGCCCGTGTAGTTGCCGATGCGTAGATAGCCGAGGTACGACTCCGGCGTCCGCAGTTCGAGCGGTGTCCGGTCGGTGTCACGGCCGGCTTGCGGGAGTCGGCCCGCCTTGCCCGCCGCGAGCAAGAGGCGGATGTTGCGCTCGGTTTGCGCGTACTCCCCTTCGCCGAAGTGGACGTCGCGTACGCGTCCCGCCTGGTCGACGAGGTAATCGGCAGGCCAGTAGTTGTTCGAGTATGCCTTCCACGTCCCGTAGCTGTTGTCGAGGGCGACCGGGTAGTCGACGCCGAGGCGCTTGACGGCTGCCCGGACGTTGCCGAGATCGTGCTCGAATGCGAACTCCGGCGTGTGCACGCCCAGGATGACCAGGCCCTTCGAGCGGTAGCGCGCGTCCCAGGCTTTCAGGTACGGGAGCGTACGCAGGCAGTTGATACACGAGTACGTCCAGAAGTCGACCAGCACAACCTTGCCGCGGAGCTTGGGGAGGCTGAGTGGGCGCGAGTTGATCCACGCCGAGATGTCGTGGACGTCGGGCGCGGCGCCGTAGTCCTTCAGCGGCACCTTGCCGAGTTGCGAGGCCAGCTGCTGTTCGTGCGCGACGAAGGTCGGCTTGGTCTTTCCGCCGAGGCGGTCGAGCCTCTCTCTCGCCGTGGCTGTCCCCTCGATCGCGTTCTGGACTCGTTGCGCATAGCCGGGCACCCTCGTCTGCAGGGTTTCCGCCCAGCCCTGGTAGATGACAACCGCAGCTGCGGCGATCAGCACTCCACCGCCGATACGAACAGCCTGTGCGTGCTGCCGGAACCGTGCTGCGAGGCCTCGACTGCCGTGCGCAATCGCGAGCAGCGGCAATGCGACGCCGACGGCGTACGCAATCGCGATCGCGACGATCCAACCGCCGACACGATCAGTCGCAACGTTTGCCGTCAGCGATGCCAGCACCGGCCCGCCGCACGGGACGAACACGAGGCCGAGGCTCGCGCCGAGAAGGAAGCCTCCGCCGAGATCACCGGCGCGCCGCCGTGTGAACAGGGCGAACGGCCGCTCGACCTGCTCGCCAACCTTCGGCACGATCAGCGTCAGCGCCAGCAGGAGCAGCAGAGCCGCCCCGATCTGGATCTGGTGCTTCGCGCTGATGCCCAGCAGTCCCCACAACCACGCGCCGGCGAGCAGGAAGGCCGTGAAGGTCGTGACGAGGCCGGCGGCGATCGCGTAGGGCCGCCGCCTCGTCCCGCCGCCGGCGCCGCCGGCGAGCACGATCGGCAGCACTGGGAGGATGCAGGGCGTGAACGCGGTGATGACGCCCGCCGCGAACGCGATCGGGACGAGGATGAGCACTCTCGTTAGTCCTGGTTAGGCGGCCGGCGTTTCAGCGGACGCGGGCTCGGGCTTGGGGGCGGGCTTTTTCCTGGGCCGCGGTTTCGGCTTCTTGGCCTCCGCGGCCGCGACCTGCTGCTGCTCCTGCCCCTCTGGTGCCTTTGCCTGCTGCTGCTGCTGCTGCTGCTGCTGTGCCTGCGTCTGCTGCGTGCCGCTCTTCTTACGCTTGCGCCGCTTGCGCCTGCGGGAGCGGCCGGAGCTCAGCTTCGGCTGCGGAAGATTCTCCGCCAGCGCGCCGGCGACCTCGTGAACCGTGCCCAGCCGCTCGCGCGCCGCGTCGATGAGTTGCGTCGCGCGCGGGGTGTACCCCTCGGCGGATGCGAGCAACGCCGCACCGACCGGAACGGGCAACTCGAGCGCCGCGTTGACCAGCTTTGCCGCGTTCTCCTCGTGCCGGTGACCGCGGGAGTTCGCCAGTGCACCGAGCAGCCGCTTCGCCTCCGGGAACTCCGCGCTCGCCCGCCGGTCCTGCACCTTGCGCGAGGCGCGCGCGAGGCGCCAGGTCCAGCGTGCCAGGATCTGGTCCGGCGCGTCGGCCTTCCCTTCGGCAATCGCTCGCAGCAGAACGCGGACACCGCCCATCCGGTCTTTCTCCCAGGTTGGCGCCTGGGTCACGAGCGTGACGAGATCGTCGAAGTCGGCGCGCTCGACCGTCATCGACACACGGTCGGAGAGGGCGATCATGCGAAGGCGGCGGTTCGGGTTCTCCGCGGCGCAGGTCGCGAGGAACTGCTCGAGGCACGCTTTCGATGCGCCGCGTGCCGTCAGTTTCTCCACGAACGCCGCGCGCTCGTCGAAGCGGATCTGGCGTCCCGCGATCGTCGCCCAGTAGCGTTGCTCGTCCTCGTCGAGATACTTCGGATCGACGCGCTGCCACTCACGGGTGATCACGGCGAGGCGGCGGCGAACGTCGGGGGTGACCGGAACGAGCCATGGGGCGGGCGTTAGCTTGCGGCGCGCACGCCGCTGGACTCTACGGCGCGGGGCGGGCGTGACGCGGGCGCCCTCGCGGTAGAAGTCGGCATCGAGCAGGGAGTGCAGCGAGATCACGCGCTCGTTGTGTGTCGCCGCCTTCGGGACGAAGTCGACGACGATCCCGGCCTCCTTCCGCGGATGCGTGCGCATGATCCGGCCGATCCGCTGTTGATAGACCCGCCGCGACGCCGTCGGCGCGAGATGCATGCAGATGGTCGCGCGTGGAGAGTTCCAGCCTTCGGCGAGCAGCATCGCGTTGATGAGGACGTTGATCTCACCGCGCTCGTAGGCGGCCAGCGTCTCGGCGAGCCGCACGGGCGGTGTGCGCCCGGAGACGGCCTCCGCCTTCAGTCCCACGGCGCGAAACTCTTTCGCGAGGTTGTATGCGTGATCGACGCCGGCGGCGTAGACGATGCCCGGCGTGTTGTCGAACCGCTCGCGGTACAGCGACGCGGCAGCCTGGTTCAGCGCTTGGTGGTCGAGTGTCTTCGCCAGGATCTCCTGGTCGAAGTCGCCGCCGACGATCGGCACCTGGTTGATCGCGGCGACCGGCGGGACACGCAGGTCGCGCAGCGGCGCGATCAGCCCGCGCCGCGCCGCATCCTGCAACGGCAAGTCGTCGACCGATGCGGGAAACACGTCGGACACCTGCTTTGCGATCAACTGTTCGGTCGCCGTCATGCCGATGTAGATCGGCTCCGGGAACGCGCGGATCGCCGCGCTCGTCTTCTCACCGAGCGCAGTGTGGGCCTCGTCGCAGATCACGAGCTGGTATGCCTCGCGGGAGATCGTCCCCTGGTGGCGCGCGAACCACGCGTAGGTTTGGATGGTCAGCGGGTTGCCGTTCTGTAGTGATTCCTTACCGCGTTCGACAGCCGGCGCGAACCTGTCGCCGTACCCCTCGTCGGTGAGATCGCGCTGGAACTGCGAGACGAGCAGGCGACGGTGCGTGAGGATCAAGACGCCGAGGGAGCGTGCGGCTTCTACGAAGCCCGCCGCCGCAATCGTCTTGCCCGATGCTGTGGGATGACGGAACCGGTAGCGGCGAACCGCACCGGGGTCCGGTCCCGTGTAGTGCTCGTCCTCCTCCACCTCTTCGTCGAGGACGTCCTCTGCGGTCTCCTCGGCCGGCTCGTCCTCGTCTTCCGGTTCGGCCTCGGCTTCTACGACCTCGCTGACGCCGTTGCCGTTGCCGTTCGGCCCCGCTTCCTTCTCGTGCGACGCGATCAGCTCGGTCAGCATGCCGGCGAGCGCGTCGATCTGGTGGCGCCGCAACTCGGTGCCCGAGGCGAGGTGCGGCTTTTCCTCCGCCAGCACTCGCTCGAGACCGAGCATGAGGCCGTACTCGACCTTCCACCCGGACGAGGGCCTGCGCTGCCCTCCCGCGATCTCGGCGAGGGCGTCGTCTAGTGCGCGCCGGCGGGACGTGCCGGGCGCAAGGACCTTGGCGGGATCCTCGCCCTCACGAATGAAAGGCTCGCCCGCCCAGGCTTCGGCTCGGAGGGCGTCGGCCACCAGGCCGTCCGTCGCCTCCGACGCTGTGGTCGGCTGCTCTTTGATCTCCTGCATGGACGCAGCGTCTAAAAGCGCTGCATTGTGAAAGAAAAGGCGACCCCGCGAATCCCCAAGGCGGGCGTCGTCCAATCAGTATATCGACTGAAGCGCTAGGTGCCGAGACCCTCGAAGGAGCCTAGCCCGCTAATCCGCCGAAGACGGCGAAGGGGTTCTCGGGCTGTACCTCGTAGACCAGCTCGCCTCCCGGCTCGACCTCGCCGTGGACTCTCCTGGCCAGCTCGACGGCCTCCTCGCGGCTCCCGGCTCCCGCGATCACGTATGTGAAGGTGCGGGAGACGTCGTAGCCCTCGGAGCGGAGCTGCTCGGCCAGTTCGTGGGCCCCCCGGAGGCTGTCTGCCTCTACCCGCACCTCCCAAGGGGCATAGCCGCGCTGGAGGAGCTCCTCCTCGACGTCCGGCTGCTCGGGCTCGTCGTCCCAGCGCTCCTCGTCCCCGAGCCAGCGCTCGGTCACGAACCGGGACGGGGTCAGGCCCTGGTCGTCCAGCTCGCTCTCGATGATGCGCGCCGCCTGCTCGGCCTGCATGCCGGTTGCGGCGTAGACGAAAACGGTGTCGCCGTCCTGAGACACGGCCAGCCGGTGCTCGCGCAGCTCGTCGGCGAGCTCCTCCGCGCCGCTCTGTCGCAGCCCGAGCCGGCCCAGCAGATCCTGCGCCTCGGCCTCGTCGGGCAATTCGATCCGGATCCGCCAGTCGTCATGCGCCATGGCGGGAGCCTACTTTCGCGCGGCTCTCGTCACATGTTCGTACCCGTGCCTGGCACCGGTACGCCCTTGCGCAAGCCCGTACCTCCTAAGGCGTTGCCGGCTTCCGCGACGAACTCGTCACGCTTGCGTACCCGTGCCTGGCACCGGTACGCGTCCGGTTAGGCCGGGGCCACGGCGGTCAGGTCGGCGAACGTGTGCCCGAAGAGCCGCTCCGACATGCCGATCTGATCCAGGTGCTTCGTGATCCCGCCGAGGAAGAACGGCCAGCCGGCGCCGAGCAGGAGGCCAGCGTCGACGTCAGCGGCTTCGGTGACCACGCCTTCTTCGAGGAGGAGATGAATCTCGTCGGCCACGGCTTCGAGGACGTCCTCGACGACCTGCTCCCGGGTTCGCGGCGCGTCTTCGAGCACAACCGGCTCATTGCCGTCGGCGAGCGCCGCCAGCGCGGGCGACAGTGGGAACCGCTCCGGGAACGCGTCGTGCATCCGTTCGAGGACGTGGTTCGCCACTCGCGGCCCGACCATCTGCAGGAGGACCGATGGCGCCATCGGCATTCCCAGTGACATGACCGCATCGTCCACCTCCTCGACCGGACTCCCGTGCTCGACGGCGTCCATGATCACACGCGTCATTCGCGTCAGCACGCGGTTGACGACGAAGCCCGGCGCGTCGTTGACGAGGATCGGGCGCTTGCGCAGCTTCTCGCCCACGTCCCACACGGTCGCGAGCGTCACCTCATCCGTCTCGGCGGCGCGGACGACCTCGAGCAGCGGCATCAGCGCGACGGGATTGAAGAAGTGCATCCCGGCGACGCGTTCGGGCCGGCGTAGATCCGCCGCCATGTCCGTGATCGACAGCGCCGAGGTGTTCGTCGCGAGCACGCACTCGTCCCGCGCGGCCTGTTCCAGCTCCGCGAACACCTGCTGCTTGATCTCCAGCTCCTCGAACACTGCCTCGAGCACCAGGTCGCAGTCGGCGAATCCTTCGTAGTCGGTGGAGCCCGAGACGAGGGATGAGAGAAACCGCCCCTTCCCCTCGTCGTAGCGGCCTTTGGCGACCTGGCCGGCGATCTCGGTGCGGATGTCTGTGAGCGCGTCGTCGACGATCTCCTGCTTCACGTCGCGGATCACGATCGGAACCTCGAGGCGGCGCAGGAACAGCGTCGCGACCTGGCGCGCCATCAAGCCGGCACCGACGATGCCGACCCTATTCACCTTCAGCGCCGGGACGGTAGGGCGCGCCGGGTGTCGCTTCGCGCGCAGCTCGACGAGCTGGAACGCGTAGAGCGAGGCCTGGGCCTGCGGGCCGGGGAGAAGCTCGCCGATCGCCTCTCGCTCGCGTTCGTAGCCCTCCTCGACCGTCCATTCCTGCGCGCCCGCGATCAGGTCGAGCGCGGCATACGGCGCCGGCGCAGCGCCGTGCACGGCGTCGTCCACCGCCGTGCGAGCGCGGCGGAAGATCGTCTCGGAATCGGACCAGTCGAGCTCGGGCCGCTCGAGCGGCCGTTCGGTGAGCTCGCGCGCGAATGCGAGCGATTCGTCGACGAACTCAGCCGGCTCGAGCAGGCGGTCGGCCATGCCGAGCTCGGCGACCTGCAGGCCGGTCAGCATCCGGTTCTGCCGCAAGGGATTTGACACGATCACTTTGATCGCGGTCTCCGGTCCGACGAGCCGGGGCAGGAGCTGCGTCCCGCCCCACGCGGGGAACAGGCCGAGGAAGACCTCCGGAAACGCAAAGTGGCGAACCGCGGTGGAGATTGTTCGCGCGGTGCAGTGCAACGCCAGCTCGACACCGCCGCCGAGGCAGGCGCCGTTGATCGCGGCCACCGTTGGGAACGGCAACGCACGTAGTCGCCCGAACAGCTCGTGTCCGGCGCGCGAGCCTTCGATCGCTCGCTCGCGCGTGATGTCCGGGAACTCTGTGATATCCGCACCCGCGGCGAAGACGAACGGCTTGCCCGTGATGACGGCGGCACGAAAGTCGCTCCCCTCGAGCCGCCCGATCAAGCGATCCAACGATTCGAGCGCCTCCTGGCCGAAGAAGGTCGGCTTCGTCCAGTCCTCGCCGTTGTCGATCGTCACGAGCGCGAGATCGCCCGCGCGCGTGAGCTTGAACTCAGTGACCGCCATCGGTGCTCCCCACCGGGGGAACCTCCCGGTTCCCCCGAGCCCCATCCCCTGGTCCGCTGGCGGGGACAGGCGGCTTCACCGCCTCCCACAACAGCGCCGCACCCATGCCCATGCCGACGCACAACGCCGTCAAGCCGTAACGAACGTTGGGCCGCTCACGGAATCCGTACGCGAGCTGCGCCATCAGGCGCACGCCAGTGGCAGCGAGCGGATGTCCGCAGGCGATCGCGCCGCCGTACGGATTGAGGCGCGGATCCTTCGGATCGACGCCCATTCCGTCGCACCAGGTCAGCACCTGGACGGCGAAGGGCTCGTTCAGCTCGAAGAGGCCCACGTCGTCGAGCGCCAGTCCTGCCTGCTCGAGCACGCGCTTCGTCGCCGGGATCGGACCGATTCCCATCAGCTCCGGCTCGACGCCCGCGAACCCGAACGCAACGAGACGCATCTTGGGCTCGAGCTCGAGCTCGGCCGCCGTTTCCTCGGCGGCCAGGAAGCAGGCGGTTGCGCCGTCCGTCAAACCGGCCGAGTTGCCTGCGGTAACGCGGCCGCCGGCGCGGAACGGCGTGCGCAGTGTCGCGAGGCCTTCGAGTGTCGTATCAGGGCGGAGAAACTCGTCGCTGTCCGCGAGCTTCCAGCCGTCGTCCGTGAACACGCTCATCGGCACGACGGTCTCGCGCATGACACCGTTCGACCAGCCAGCCGCGGCACGCTGCTGGGATTGGACGGCGAACGCATCCGCGTCGGCCTTCGTGATTTGCGGGAAGCGGTCGTGCAGGTTCTCCGCCGTCGCACCCATCGTCACCGCGGAGGGATCGACGAGCCGCTCCGAAACGAAGCGCGGATTGAAGTCGACGTCCTCGCCCATCGGATGGTGTCCCATGTGCTCGACGCCGCCGGCGAGCGCGATGTCACATGCGCCGTACGCGATCTCACCCGCGCCGGCGGTTACAGCCGTCAGCGCGCCCGCGCACATACGGTCGACCGCAAAGCCGGGAACGGACTGCGGAATGCCGGCCAGCAGTGCGACGTCGCGCCCGAGCGTCAGCCCCTGGTCGCCGACCTGCGCGGTTGCCGCGTAGATGACGTCGCCAATGCTCTCCCGCGGGATCTCCGGATTCCGCCGCAGCAGCTCGCGCACGACCTTCACCGCCATGTCGTCGGCGCGCGTCTTCCAGAAGATGCCCTGTGGACCCGCACGCCCGAAAGCCGTGCGCACGCCGTCGACGAACACGACCTCCCGGCGTTCCACGCTGGCGAGTCTACGCGGCTCTCGGTCGCTGGAACCGGGTGCTTCCGGACGTCGTGTTACCCATGGCGTGCGTGAGACGGACGCGCGGGCGAAGCCCACGCGTCCTCAATGCGGCGCCGCCGAGTCGGCGCCTTCGAGCTTCTCGCGCAGGTCCTCGAGCTCCCAGCAGTTCGCCGCCAGCGCGTCCCGATGGAACTGGATCAGTAGCGAGCCGCCCGTCTCGAGCTTGCCGTCGCGGCAGGCATTCAACAGGCGGCGGTACGGGTCGAGCCCGTCGCCTGGCGCGTAGACGGCCTCCGCCGGCTCGTTGTCGTAGCGCGAGTCCCGCGCCTGCTCGGAGAGGTATGGCAGGTTCGCGACGACGAGGCCGACGGGCTCCGTGAGCGGCTCGAGGAGATCTCCCTGGACCACGTGCACGCGGTCCTCGACACCGTGCAGCTTCGCGTTTTCGCGCGCGAGCTCAACCGCGGCCGCGCTGGTGTCGGTCGCCCAGACCTCGACCTGCGGGCGGTTGACCGCCAGCGCAATCGCCACGGCGCCGCTGCCGGTGCCGACGTCCGCGACACGCATCGGGACTCCGTCGATTCGCTCGAGCGCCTCGTCGACGAGCCGTTCCGTCGACGGTCGGGGAGTGAACACCTGTCCGGGGGCAGTCAGCAGCGGGAGGTCGTAGAAGGACGTTTTCATAAGCTCTTGCCGTGGTGGACTGGGCGGAGCACGCACGGCGTGAAGACGAACGGTACTGGGATGGCGAGGCGCGACTGCCGGACGCCGAGGATCAGGACGCCCGCCAGCGCCAGCTGACTCGGATGGGGAACGCAGCCGGAGGCGCGGGTCTTGCACGGCTCATGGACGGCAATACGAAGGACGCGCTCGATTGGTTCGCAAGGGCTGTCGAGCGCTACCGGGAGAGCTATGAGCTTGCGCCGCTGGGAAGCTGGGGAAGGCCGATCGCGATCCTCAAGGCGCGCATCCTCGCCGGCGACTGGGACGGCGCCGAGGCCGACGCGCGCTGGACGCTCGAAGAGGGTGCCGCGGAGGCGCAGTCGCCGATCGGCCGGTACGCCGCCACGCTCGCTCTTCTCGTGCTCGGTCGTGACCATGAGGCGCGCGTACTCGCGGATGGCCTGCGCACGCACGACGACTTCCCCGCGCCGGTCGGAGACGCGCTCGCTTTCATCGCCGCCCAGGACCCGGTTGCGTATGTCGAGGCGATCGAGGCCGTGCTCGAATCGTTCGAGACACGCGAGGACTACCTCGAGGACATTCCGGCCGCGGACACGGTGCTCGTGCTGCAGGCGCTCGCCGGCCGTCGCGAGCTGGCCGCGGAGCTGCGCTCGCCGCTCCTTCCCTAGTCCTGCTGCGCGGGCGGGTGCGCGAACATGGTCAGTACGATCTTGTCTGCGCTTTCGTCTTCGCGGTCGCGTGCGGTTTCCAGGAACGTCCCGATTAGTTCGAGCGCGCGTTCCATTGTCAGCTTCACCTCGAGCTGCGCGCTCCGAAACGTGCCGTCAGCCGAGTAGACCGCGTGTGCACGCTGGACTTGGTCGATCATCGCCGCCTGGATGTCGCTGGCGCCGCCCGCCGAGAGCAGCTCGGGCGCAACTCGGAAGACCTTCGCGACGGCGCGGTACGGCTTCTCGCGTCCGCGTCCGTTCGCATCCGCGAGCTCGATCAGCCCTGCCTTGAGCAGCATGCGCACGTGGAAGTGCAGGTGGCCGGGGTCGACGCCGAGTCGCTGGGCGAGCTCACGGTTCGTCAGCTGCCAGTCGCCTTCTTGGCCGAGCATCTCCAGCACGCGCACGCGCAGCGGATGGCCGAGCGCCTTTAATTGCTCCGGCTTGTCGAGTACCAGCGTCTCTTGCAAAAGAACGGCCCGCCCCTTTGGTCTCCGGGGCGCACTTCTACATATAGAGAGAGCCATGTCAAGCTCGAAGCTTGGCTGCTGCAGCGCGATCGAGGATTGCCGTTGTCCTGCCGCCGCGGGCCCGGACGAGGCTGGCCGGCGTGTCGGGGCTTGGTTTCAACGCGAAAGCCCGGCGCGCGGCCTCGGCCTTCTCGGTGCCGGAGACCGCGAAAAGGATCTCGCTCGCGCTGTTCAGAGCGGGGATGCTCAGCGTTACCCGGTCGACGAAGGGCTCCAGCCCGGGCTCCGCCGGGAGCACACGCTCGCTCTGCTGCAGGGTCGGTGCATTCGGGAACAGGGATGCGACGTGAGCGTCCTTGCCGATGCCGAGCAGCTCGAGATCGAACACGATGTCGCCGACCTCCTGCTCGTAGTCGGCGGCCGCCCTCTCCTTCCCGAGCTCGCCCTTGATGCGATGGACGGCGCGCGGGTCGCGCTCGAGCCGGTCGAGCAGCGTGCGTTTTGCAAGCGCATAGTTCGAGAGGTCGTCGTCCGGTGGAACGCAGCGTTCGTCGCTCCACCAGATCTCCGCCTTGCTCCAGTCGGGCTCGCGCTCCGCCGCTTCTTTGTACGCCTGCTCGGGCGTCGTACCACCCGTGAGCGCGATGTGCCCGCCTTTGCGCGCCGCGCGCGCCAGCCGCTCGGCCACCACCGCGGCGACTTCGCTCGCGTCCTCGACCACGACGAGCTCGACGTCGCCGTTCAGGAATCGCCCGCCGCGAGCTCTTTCGAGCGCTCCATCGCCGCCTTCCTCCGCGACCGCCATAAGCGGTCGCTCCGTCGCGTGGGGCAAACCATGTTTCCCCCACGTGCCCCCTTCTTCTCTGAAGTACGCCTCCCAACAGGCGTCGCTGCTCGCCGCGTGTTGGGAGGAGAAACAGTGGGGGAACCTCCCGGTTCCCCCCGTCCCCCTCCACGCAGCGCTGGAGCGCGCGTCACGAATCGCCTGCTGCGAGCTCTTTCGAGCGCTCCATCGCCGCCTGTATCGCATTGAGGAACGCAGCGCGTACGCCAGCCTGTTCCAATTCCCGAATTGCGTGAATCGTCGTGCCGCCCGGTGATGTCACCGCTTCGCGCAGCTCGACCGGATGCATCTCCTCGTCGCGCAAGAGCTTTGCGGTGCCGAGCATCGTCTGAACGACGAGCTGCGTCGATGTCTCGCGTCCGAGGCCGAGCAGGATGCCCGCGTCGATCATCGCTTCCGCGAGCAGTGCGAAGTACGCGGGCCCTGAGCCGGACACGGCCGTCACGGCGTCCATGTAGCGCTCCGGCACGCGAACAACGCGGCCCAGGTGTGAGAGCACATCCTCGGCGAGGTCGAGCTGCTCGTCGTCGGCGTGTGCTCCCGCGCAGATCCCGGCGATGCCCTCGTGGACGAGAGCCGGGGCGTTTGGCATGGCGCGCACTACCGGAACGCCCGGTGCGAGGCGCGCCTCGATCTGCGCAGTCGGAATGGCGGCGGCGACGGAGAGGACCGTCTGCTCAGGCGCCAGCAACCCACCGATCTCGCCGAGCAGGACGTCGAAGTCCTGCGGCTTGACTGCGATCACGACGAGCCCGGCGTCGGCGACCGCTTCTGCGTTGGACAGGGTTGCCTTGACTCCGTGGCGGTCGGCGAGCTCCTTCAGTCGCTCCTCACGACGCCCGGTGACGACGATGTCTCCCGGTTTCCGCCAGCCCGAGCTGAGCAGCCCTGCCAACAGGGACTCGCCGATCCGCCCGGCGCCGAGAATCGCGATCTTCCGATTCGCAGCCATGTCGCAGTCTAGGAAGTCAGAGCCGTCCGGTACGGGCCGAGTGTCCTCTCGTCGCGGAAGACGAACCGCGCCAGCTCGACCGAGGGGTGCGCCGCAAGGGCCGCCTGTGTCGCCGCGATCGCGACCGGAGCAGCAAGCTCCACGGGGTAGCCGTACGCACCGGTCGAGATCGCCGGGAACGCGACCGATCTGCAGCCGAGCTCGTCGGCGAGCTCGATCGCTCGCCGATGGCACGATGCGAGCAGCTCGGACTCGCCTGCGCCGCCGCCGCCCCAGATCGGGCCGACGGCGTGGAGCACGTGCCTCGCCGGCAACGCCCCGCCCGAGGTCGCCTTCACGCCTCCCGGGTCGCAGCCTCCGAGTAGGCGACACTCCTCCAGAATCGACGGCCCGCCCGCGCGGTGGATCGCGCCGTCCACGCCGCCGCCGCCGAGCAGTCCGGGATTCGCCGCATTGACGATCGCGTCGACCTCCTGCTCCGTGATGTCGCCGAGGACGAGCTCGATCACGCGTACGCCGGCCGCGGGAAACGGACGGGCCGTTCCTCGGGGAGCGGAATCAACCCGTGCGCGAAGCCCGTCGCGAGGTAAACCCCGGCCAGGCCGCCCCATTCGCCGTAGGGCGCGAGCAGCTCGGCCGTCTCGTGCGCCTCCACCCAGCGGCCGCGCAGTCGCGACATCAGTTTCACGAGCGAGAGGTCTCCGACCAGGCCGCGCTCGTAGCGCCCGAGCCCCTCGAGGCAGACGACGCCGGCGGACCAGGGGCCGAGCCCTCGCTGCCGCTCGATGAAGGCCGCCGCCTGCTCTGTCGACAGCGCATGCAACTTCTCGAGGTCGGTGGACCGACAGATCCGGACGAGGGCAGCCGCGCGGCTCGCGTGCAATCCGAGCTGCCGCAGTCGCACCGGCGCGAACCGCGCAAGCGACTTCGACGTCGGCGGGGCATGGAGATCGGTTCCATCGACGCGCGGCTCGACAGCGCGCACGATGATGCGCTCGAGCTGTCGCGCTCGCCGCGAGTCGATCAGCTGTCCGCAGAACGCACGCAACAGCGTCTGCGCCACTGTCGCCATCCGCAGCTGCCGCATCCCCTGGAATCGTGAAGCAGTTTCGCCGATGAGCGCATCGCGCGCGAAGCGACGCAGAAACTCGGTGTGGTCGGCATCAACGGCGAGGACGAACCGCAACCGCTCTAGACCCTCTTCGCTCTCCGCCCGCAGCACCAGGCGTCCGTCCAACGTCTGCCTGGCCATTGCGACCTCGACGAGCTCGCCGACGCGCAGCGTGGTTGTCAGCGTCCCGTCACGGACCTGGCGCGTCGCATCGCTCGCGTGCTTCGCACAGAGGGCGAGCGTGTACGGGCCGGCGGGGCGAACGACCCGCTCGAGGGTCAATTCTTGCGGGTTGCGAGCTCGGCGTCCACGCCGAGATCGTACGCGCGGCGGAGGATCGGCTCCGCCTCGTCGGCTCGCCCTTGCTCCTGCAGGAGCGCAGCCCAGTCAAGGGAGGCCAGGCCTGCGTTGTGCCGCCGGCCGTGAACCGTCAGAAGATCGACTGCGCGGCGATACGTTTCGTTTGCGGCATCCGTTTCCCCCTGGAGCGCAAGCCCACGGGCGAGTGCCCAGCAGGCCGCACCCATTTCGCCCCCGTGAAAGTCCCCGAGGATCGCCAGCGCGTCCCTGGCGCAATCGACGGCGCGTCCACCGTCACCCTCGAGCGTCGCGAGGCGAGACTGGCCGATGCGCAGCATCCCGAGGTCCGCAGGTTCCGGGGTAGGACCGAGGAGCCGTGCGGCGATCTCGAGTTGGTTGCGGGTCTCGTTGGCGCGTCCCTCCTCGGAATCGATGCCGGCCGAGAGGAGGTATCCGCGGGCAAGCGTCAGTGTGTCGTCGGTTGCCTCGAGGAGGGCGATCGCCTTGCGGATCTGCGTGAGCGCCTCGGCCGAACGGCCTTCGATCGCAGCCACACGAGCGAGTGACCAGTAAAGGCGTACGCGCGTGTAACCATCGCCAGAGTCGCCCGCCCGGCTCAGCGCGCCGCGGACGACCTCGGTAGCGCGGTCGTAGTCCCCTGCATCGGTCAGCGCATAGCTCAGGAACGTGGCGTAGCGGACGAGGAGCGTTATGTCGTCGGGCGTTGCCGCGGTTACCTCTCCGAGGCATCTTTCGAGCAGGCGTGCAGCGCGGTCCGGTGCTCCGAGCGCAGCGTAGGACTGCGCGAGCGCCGTGTACACGTCAGGACGGAGGTGGGGAGCGACGCGCTCATACTCGAGGGCGGATTCCAGGCGTTCGACCGCGTCGAGGTGATTGCCGCGGTGGGCAGAAGCGAGCCCGAGTCCAATCGCCGCACGACTCGCTGAGACCCGATCACCTGCGGCGCTCGCGTCGGCGAGGACTTCCTGGAGCTTCTGCTCTGCTGCGCCCGTGTCCGACTCGAGTCGAAGTTGAAGCTCTGCGTCCGCGAGCTTGAGCTCCCGGTCGTCGATCTCGCGGATGTCACGGCCGGTCTCGAGGTACTCGACCGAAACCCCGAGCTTCTGCGCCAGCTTGCGGAGCGCCTTGACCGACGGCGTGCGTGCACCCGCCTCGATACGCGAGATGTATGCATAGGAAACGCCAGGCGATGAAAGGTCGCGCTGGGAGAAGCCTCGCGCCACGCGCAGGCGCTTGAGGCGGGCTCCGACGCCTTCTGTGATCTCGCTCAAGGACACCCTCTCGGGATCATCAGGAGTTCTCGGACATAAGTCAAATCTTCTACCAAATTCTCTTCTAGAGTCACTCCCTGTCAATCGGCGCTTCCTCATGACAACATAAGCCCCTCGAATTGCGGATCTGGTTGGGGGAAGGAGGGACTCATGCATCCCTGGGGCTCCTAATTGACTTTCAGCGGGCGGGGGCGCTCACTACGCTCCCGCCCGGTTTACTACCCGCCTGATGTCTTCAGGGCTCGCGATCGCGGTCTACGGGCTGCTGCTCGTGCCCGGCGCGATCCTTGTCTGGCGGCGGCCGATCTTCGCGCTGTACGCCTGGATCGTCGGGCTCGCCGCGCACAACGCCGTGATGGCGGCGCTGTACGGGGCCGGCGTCCGCGGAGGCGCTCTGACGGCCATCCAGGCCTGGAAGGAGATCCTGCTCGGCGTCGCGCTCGCCCGCGTCGCGCTCGAGGCCCTGCGCGCCGGGCGGCTTGCTTTCCGGGTTCACCCGGCCGACGTAGTCGCAGTCGCATTCGCAGCAGTCGTCTGCGTGTACGCCGTGCTCCCGCAGGATTGGCTCGGCGGGACTGCGGACCGATCCGCGATCGGGCTCGCGCTGAAGCACGACCTCGTTCCGGTGGGCGCGTACTTCCTGGGCCGCTCCGTGATCCTGCGCCGCGAGGAGCTCGTCCGCCTCGTCTGGACGATCGTCGGCACGGCGGCTGCGGTCGCCGTGCTCGGGCTCCTCGACGATTTCTTCATTCCGATCTCGTGGTGGCGCGACTCCGCAGTCGTGGACTACTTCCACAAGCACCTCGGCTACGACTACCACGGCACCGGTGGCCTCCCGGAGAACTTCGTATTCAACAACGGCGGCGACGTCCACGGGTTCTACCGCCGGCTCGTGTCGACCTTCCTCGGGCCGCTCGCGAGTGCGTACATGTTCGTCGTTGCGTTGCTGCTCGGCGCGGCGTTCCTCCGCCGGCCGTGCATCCTGGTCCCGTTGAGCGCGGCGATCTTTGCGGGTCTGCTCTTCACGTTCTCGCGTTCGTCACTGCTTGCACTCGCGGCGGGCCTCGTCGTGCTCGCTTTCGTCACGCGGCGCTGGTGGCCGGTCGCTGCCGCCGTCGCGACGCTCGCCGTCAGCGTGGCGTGGGTGCACGTCTTCCCGCACGTCGCACCGACGGGCAAGTGGACGCAGCAGGATCTGGTGCAGCAGCGCAACCACGCGAAGGCGCGGCCGGGAGCGAGCGGTAGCGCCGGCAGCATCGACGAGCCGTCGATTCACAGCCACTGGATCAGTCTCCGGGAAGGTGTGCGCACGGTCGTCCACCATCCGCAGGGATACGGCCTCGGCAACGCCGGCCAAACTGCCTCGCGCACCGGTACGCCGATCAAGGCGGGTGAGTCGAACTACACGGAGATCGGGGCCGAGACAGGATTATTCGGAGCGCTTCTCTGGATCGCCTGGGGATTCGCGATCTTCGTCGGTCTCGTCGTCTCGGCGCGGCACACCCGCTGGTGGGCGGCGGCAGGGATCGCGGCCGCGTTCGCGGCGGCGCTCGTGCTCGCAGTGCAGACGGACGTGATCGGAGATCCCTGGATGGCGTATTGCCTTTGGGCTTGCGTCGGCGTTGCGCTCATGCCGCTGCCTATCCTCCGAGAGTGAGCGCGACCGCGCAAATCCCCGAGACGCAGCAACAGCGCGTGCGTGTGATCTTCGGCGCGCTGATCCTGGTCTTTCTCCTCGCGTCGCTCGACCAGACGATCGTGTCGACGGCGCTGCCGACGATCGTCGGCGAGCTCGGTGGGCTTCAGCACCTCTCCTGGGTGGTCACCGCTTACCTGCTCGCATCGACCGTGTCGGGACCGCTCTACGGGAAGTTCGGCGACCTCTACGGGCGGAAGGTCGTCTTGCAGACGGCGATCGTCATCTTCCTGGTCGGCTCTGCTTTGTGCGGGCTGAGCCAGAACATGGCTGAGCTGATTTCCTTCCGTGCGCTACAGGGTCTCGGCGCCGGCGGTCTCATCGTGACAGCGATCGCGGTCATCGGCGACGTGATTCCGCCGCGCGATCGCGGCCGCTACCAGGGCATCTTCGGCGGTGTCTTCGGGGTGTCCACGATCATCGGGCCGCTGCTCGGCGGTTTCTTCGTCGACAATCTCTCCTGGCGCTGGATCTTCTACGTCAACCTGCCGATCGGAGCGGTCGCCTTCGTCGTCATCGGCGCCGTATTCCACGTCCGCCCTGCGCCCAAGCAGCACAAGGTCGACTACCTGGGCGCGGCGCTGCTGGCCGGCGGTCTCTCGGCAATCGTCCTCTTCACCAGCCTGGGCGGCACGACGTGGGCGTGGGACTCGCCGGAGATCATCGCGCTGATCGCGATCGGTGTCGTTGCGATTGGCGCGTTCGTGCTCGTCGAGTCGCGCGTCCCTGAGCCGATCCTGCCGCTGTCACTCTTCCGCAACCGCACCTTTGCAGTGACGAGCGCGGTGGGCTTCGTCGTCGGGCTCGCGTTGTTCGGTGCAGTGACGTACTTGCCGCTCTATCTGCAGATCGTCAAAGGCGTGAGCCCGACCAGGTCGGGACTCCAGTTGACGCCCTTGATGCTCGGCCTGCTCGTGACCTCGGTGCTCAGCGGGCAGTTGATCAGCCGCTGGGGGAGGTACCGGATCTTTCCGATCATCGGAACGGCGGTCATAGCGGTCGGAATGCTTCTGCTCTCGCGCCTCGGGATCGGGACGAGCCTCTGGATGGCCGCGCTCGACATGGTCATTCTCGGGCTCGGTCTCGGGATGGTCATGCAGGTCCTCGTGCTCGCGGTGCAGAACGCCGTCGATTACACGAACCTCGGCGTCGCCACCTCCGGCTCGACGATGTTCCGGTCGATCGGCGGCTCGATCGGCGTATCGCTGTTCGGCGCGATCTTTTCCAATCGTCTGCACACCGAGTTGGCGCAGCGGCTTGCGCCGAGCGTGCACCTTCCTTCGACGACGTCACCTGCAGCGGTTCGCGCGCTGCCTCCGCCCGTGCGCGATTCGTACGTGCACGCGGTCACGACTGCGCTCTCACCCATCTTCTTCGTGGCAGCCGTCATCTGCGTGGTCGCATTCGTCCTCGCTTTGCTCCTGCCGGACGTTCCGTTGCGTCAGACGAGTGCGGCGGAAGGGATCGGCGAGACCTTCGCCACGCCGAGTCACGCCGACTCGGAGCGGGAGCTGGAGCGAGTGCTGAGCGTGGTCGCGCGTCGCGACCAGCGGTGGCGCGCGTACGAGGAGTGGGTGAACCGCGCCGGCGTCGACCTCGATCCGACCGAAGCGTGGCTGCTTGCCCGAACCGGTGAGCAGGCGCCCGCCTCCGTACAGCAGATCGCCGAGGCTATGGGCGTCGACGCGGAGGCCGTGCGCCGGACGATGGAACGTCTGGAGCAGCGGGGTCTGGTTGCCGGCAGGCAGGAGGACTATGAGCTCACTGCGGAGGGGCGCCAGGTCTTCGAGGCGCTCGTCGCCGTGCGGCGCGCAACGCTCGAGGAACTGGTACGCGACTGGTCTCCCGACGACCACGCGCAACTCGCGCCCGTGCTCGACCGGCTTGCCCGCTCGCTTGCCAGCGAGATGCCGACTCCTGCCTGACGGCCCGCTGTACCCTCAAGTGCATGGCGATCGATCCGCGCGTCGACATCGGCCACGTCCACCTGAAGGTGAGCGACATCGACCGCGCGCTCGCGTTCTACCGTGACGTCCTCGGCTTCGAGGAGATGCAGCGCTACGGCGACCAGGCAGCGTTCATCTCGGCCGGCGGGTACCACCACCACATCGGCCTCAACACGTGGGAGTCGAAGGGCGGGTCGCCGCCGCAGCCGGGCACGACCGGGCTCTACCACGTTGCGATCCGTTACCCGGACCGCATGGCGCTTGCGCAGGCGCTGAAGCAGCTTGTCGAGGCCGGGATCCCGCTCAGCGGTGCGACCGATCACGGCGTGAGCGAGGCGATCTATCTTCGCGATCCCGACGACAACGGCATCGAGCTCTACCGCGACCGTCCACCGCACGAGTGGCCGCGCGCTCCGGACGGGAGCATGGCGATGATCTCGGAGCCGCTCGATCTCCAAAAGCTGCTCGCCGAAGCGGGCTGACGATGCGCTCCAGTCGCCGTCGACTAGCGACCGTCCTGGGCCTGTTCGTCGCATCGCTCTTCTGCGTTGCGCTCGTCCTGGTGCGCAACGTGCATACCGGGAACGTCAACTTCCGCTATCTGATCTGGAATCTCTTCCTCGCGTGGATTCCGTTTGCGCTCGCGGTCTTCGTCTACGACCGCTGGCGCCGGCGGCGAGGCGGCCTGCTGCTCCTCTTCCTCGGCGGGCTCTGGCTGCTCTTCTTCCCGAACGCGCCGTACATCGGAACCGACTTCGTCCATCTGCAGCACGACCCGCTCTCCCCGTACTGGTACGACGCGGTCACGATCGCTGCGTTCGCGTGGATGGGTGTGCTACTCGGGTTCGCGTCGCTGTACCTGATGCAGACCGTGGTCCGTCAATGGCGAGGCGTGATTGCCGGCTGGATCTTCGCCTTCGTCGCAATCGCCCTCGGCTCGCTCGGGATCTACCTCGGCCGCTTCCTGCGGCTGAACAGCTGGGACGCACTCGAGCATCCCAGCGTCCTGCCGCGGATCCTCCATGCGGTGGCGCGTGACCCGTTCAGATATCAGGAGGCGATCGCGGTGACAGTCCTGTTCACGGTGGCGCTGAGCTTCGCCTACTTCCTGCTCTACAACTTCGCCGCGGTCGGCCTGGAGCTCGACGCGGAACGCTGATCCGGGCAGCTCTCAGGGACCAGTCCCCCCGACCTGTCTCCGCCGGACGGTTGCGCTACAACTAACAGGTGGCCTCGAAGCCCGTCGAGCAGCTTGATTCCGTCGTAATCCGGTTCGCCGGGGACTCCGGCGACGGGATGCAGCTGACGGGCGGCCGTTTCACCTCCGAAACGGCGCTGATCGGGAACGACCTGGCCACATATCCGGACTTTCCGGCAGAGATCCGGGCGCCCGCGGGCTCGCTGCCCGGCGTCTCCGGCTTCCAGCTCCACTTCGCCGACCACGACATCCTCACGCCGGGCGACCAGCCGAACGTCCTCGTCGCCATGAACCCCGCGGCGCTGAAGACGAACCTCAACGACCTGCCGCCGAGCGGGATCCTCGTCGTCGACAAGGATGCGTTCACCGACCGCAACCTGACCAAGGCAGGCTACGCGGGCAATCCGATCGAGGACAGCTCGCTCGACTCCTACGAGGTCCACGCGATCCCGCTCACCTCGATGACGATCGAGGCGCTGAAGGACATCGAGGGGATCACGAAGCGCGAAGCGGAGCGCGCCAAGAACATGTTCGCGCTCGGCCTGATGTCGTGGCTCTACGGGCGTCCCACCGAAGGGACGATCGCCTTCCTCGAGTCGAAGTTCGCGAAGCGGCCCGAGATCGCGGCGGCCAATGTGAAGGCGTTCCAGACCGGCTACGCCTTCGGCGAGACGACCGAGGCGTTCGCGGTGCAATACGAGGTCAAGCCGGCGACGATGAAGCCGGGCCTGTACCGCAACATCACCGGCAATCAGGCACTCGCGTACGGGCTCATCGCGGCGTCCGTGAAGTCGGGCCTGCCCCTGTTCCTCGGTGCGTATCCGATCACGCCCGCGTCCTCCGTGCTCGAGGAGCTCGCGCGCCACAAGAACTTCGGCGTGCGCACATTTCAGGCGGAGGACGAGATCGCCGCCGTCGGTGCGGCGCTCGGCGCGAGCTTCGGGGGCTCGCTCGGCGTCTCCACCTCGAGCGGCCCCGGCATCGTGCTGAAGCAGGAGACGATCGGGCTCGGGATCACGCTCGAGTTGCCGCTCGTCATCGTCGACGTCCAGCGCGCGGGGCCGTCGACCGGGATGCCGACGAAACCGGAGCAGGCCGACCTCCTCGGGGTCATGTTCGGCCGCAACTCCGAGTCACCCGTGCCGGTGATCGCAGCGGCAACACCGTCGGATTGCTTCGATGCCGCGCTCGAGGCTGCGCGCATCGCCGTCAAGTACCGCACGCCCGTCTTCCTGCTCTCGGATGCGTACCTCGCGAACGGCTCGGAGCCGTGGCTGCTTCCGGACGTCGACGCGATCCCCAAGATCGAGCCGAATTTCGCCGAGGCGAACGGCGAGGACTTCCAGCCGTACCGCCGTGACGAGCAGACGCTTGCGCGTCCTTGGGCGATTCCCGGCATTCCGGGCCTCGAGCACCGGATCGGCGGGCTCGAGAAGCAGGACGTCACCGGCAACGTCAGCTACGACCCCGACAACCACGACCTGATGGTGCGGCTGCGCGCGCAAAAGGTCGCCGGCATCGCCCAGGACATCCCCGAGCTCGAGGTCGACGACCCGGACGGAGCAAGGACGCTCGTCCTCAGTTGGGGCGGCACGTACGGCTCGGTCGCCGCGGCCGTCCGCCGTGTCCGCGCGAGCGGCAAGAAGGTCGCCCATGCGCATCTGCGCTACCTCAACCCATTCCCACGCAACACGGGCGAGATTCTGCGAGCCTACGACAAGGTGCTCGTCCCGGAGATCAACCTCGGCCAGCTGCAGAAGCTGGTCCGCGCAGAGTTTCTCGTCGATGCAACCGGCTTCAACCTGGTGCGGGGGATTCCGTTCCGCGCCGGCGAAGTGGCGGATGCGATCGACGCGATGGTGAACTCATAAAGACACTGCCTGTCGAGGGCAGGTGGCTCTGGGCCGCGATCGTATTGGGCGCGGGCGCCGGCGCGGTTGCCCTCGGGCTCGTCCAGAACTGGACGGGCTTCAGCCTGTGCGCGGCGGCCACTGTGGTGGCTCTCACCCAGTTGATTCGCATCCTGCTCAGGAAAAAGGTGAGCAGCGGCGGCGCCGGCGACGGCCACGGCAAGCGCCGCTGGTAACGACGTCGACCGGCGTGAAGGTGGGAGCCAGACCCTACCTCGCCGCCGTCCCCGGGCGCGAGGTAAATGCGGAGGCCGCAGGTTCCGCTCCCTGGCTCCCACCAACGCAGGACATCGCCGAAACCGAACGCCCGGTCAAAGACGGGTGTCCGTTGCTCCCCCCTGCGGATAGTTGATTGACGGCCCAGCCGGTGCTTAAACCCGCGACATCCGGCGTACAGTGGACGCGTGCCGGACAGTCTGCGTCCCTTGTGGGATTTCAAAGATCTTGATGCAACCGAGAACCGGTTTCGTACGCAGTTGGCGGGGGCGTCAGACGACGCTGCCCGCGCCGAGGTGCTGACCCAACTCGCGCGCGTCGAGGGCCTGCGCAGCGACTTCGACGCCTGCGAGCGCCTGCTGCAGCAGGCGGAAGGATTTGCCGGGCCCATCGCCGCCGTGAAGGTACGCATCGATCTAGAGCGCGGTAGGAAGCTGCGTTCGAGCGGCGACCCTGCGGCTGCGCTGCCGCTGTTCGAAGCAGCGTTCGCCCGTGCGCGCGCCTCGGGCGAGCACTACCTCGCCGGAGACGCTGCCCACATGTGCGCGCTCGCGGTGTCGGAGGATGGCGAGGCGATGGAGGAGTGGACGCAGCGCGGCCTCGAGCTCGGCGAGCGAGAGCCTGACGCCGCCTACTGGGCGGGGCCGCTGCTCAACAATCTCGGCCGGACGTACTTCGATGCCGGCGAGTACGAGCACGCGCTCGAGCTCTTCGAGCGGGCGCTGGAGGTGCGTAAACGCGATCCCGACAACCAGGACGCGATCGCGTTCGCCGAAGAGGCGGTTGAAACCGCCCGCGACGCCTTGGGCTAGCCGGACGTCGTCTCGAAGCGGTCGAGTCCGTCGTCGGGGAGCGTCTCCCACGTGGCGACGGAACGGACGTAGATGTGCGCGCTCGGGCGAGCAGCGAACGCGTCGTCCAGCCCGGTCGCCCGGACGCTCGCGGTCTCCGAGTCCGGCCAGCCGCCACCGAAGAGGTTTGAACCGCAGGCGACGCAGAAGGTCTTCGCGCTTCCCTCTACCGGCTGAAACGTCCGCAGCAGCTCCTTGCCCTCGAGAACCCGGATCGCACTGGAAGGCACGCGACCGTTCACCGTCGCTGCGCCGCCCGACAGCTTCTTGCAGCTTTCGCAGTGGCAGTACCTCAGCGTGACCGGGGCCTCCGTCACCTCGAACTTGACGCCCCCGCAGAGACAGCTTCCACGCAGCGCAGCCACGGCCCGAGCTTAGCGCCGGTGCCAGGGACGCTGATTCCGTCGTGCCCGGAACCGCTATGGAGGCGAGAGAGCCTGCGAAGAACCGGCTGAACCGGCCTGGCGACGTGCCGTCGCACCCTGGCTCGAGGGGCAGGCCCTCGTCTCGCGGCGGGCACTCGCCGCAGTGCGCCCGCCGCGGTTCCCTGCGAGGGCCTCCCCTTCAGGACAAGACGCGCGGCCGATCGTCTCATGGAAAGGCCCGCGGACTATCATCGGTCCATGGCGACGAACGGCAAACTGACCGCCAAGGACTACAAGACCGACCAGGAGGTCCGCTGGTGCCCGGGCTGTGGGGACTACGCGATCCTGGCGGCGCTCCAGTCGTTCATGCCCGAGCTCGAGGTGCCGAAGGAGAACATCGTCTTCGTCTCCGGCATCGGCTGCGCCGCTCGGTTCCCGTACTACATGGAGACGTATGGGATGCACTCGATCCACGGCCGCGCGCCGGCGATCGCGACGGGGCTGGCGACGTCGAGGCCGGACCTGTCCGTGTGGGTTGTGACCGGCGATGGCGACTCGCTGTCGATCGGCGGGAATCACCTGATCCACGCGTTGCGCCGCAACGTGAACATCAAGCTCCTGATGTTCAACAACGAGATCTACGGGCTGACGAAGGGTCAGTACTCGCCGACGAGCCCGCTGGGGACGAGGACGAAGTCGACGCCGATGGGTTCGCTGGATTGGCCTTTCAATCCGCTGTCACTGGCGATCGGCGCAGAGGCGTCGTTCGTCGCCCGCGCGATCGACACCGATCGTGCGCATCTGACGGAAACGCTGCGAGCCGCAGCCGCGCATCGCGGGAGCGCGTTCGTCGAGATCTTCCAGAACTGCAACATCTACAACGACGGCGCGTTCGACTTCGTCCGCGAGGACAAGACGAACCGGATCTACCTCGAGCACGGGAAGCCGATTCGGTTCGGTGAGGAGAATGAGCGGGGCGTCCGGCAACGTGGGGATGGCAGCGTGGAGATCGTCGATGTAACGGACGAGTCTGAGCTGCTCGTCCATGACGCACACCACGTCGAGCCGAGTGCGGCGTTCGCGCTTAGCCGCTTGACCCAGTCCACCGTGAATGCGACCCCGATCGGGATCTTCCGAGACGTCGAGCGCCCGGTCTACGACGACCTGATGGCCGAGCAGCTCACGACGGCGCGCGCCAAACAGGAGGGCGACATAGCGGCGCTCCTCCAGTCCGGCGACACCTGGACGATCTAGGGGCTCACCCTTACGCCGCCGCTGGGTCCGTCTGCCAGAGGCCGATGGGATTCCCCTCTGTGTCCGTCCCGGTGGCGAACCAGCCCATTCCGGGCACGGGCTGCGGGTCATCGGCCTTACCGCCCAGCTCTTTCAGACGTGCCACGCCGACGTTGACGTCGTCGACGTCGAAGTAGACGCGGATCGCACCCGGGTCTCCGGGAAAGACGGCCCCACCCGTGTCCTCGCTGAACCGGGTCATGTGGTACTCCGTCGGGCCTTCTATCGACTGGAACTCCCAGCCGAACAGGTTGCTGTAGAACTCGCGCGCGCGGCTCGCGTCCTTCGCCGGCACTTCGAAGTGAACGGGCTTTCCAGCCATTGGGTCTCCTTCTGGAAGCAGGGTCGAGATCTAAGATACCCCTCGCTCTGGAGCGTCCTGGCTAGGTAGTGGTACTCGCTCGCCGCCGTGGGCGCGTCGCCAGGTACTTCGCCTTCGCCCGCGTAAAGAACTCCGAGTCCCGCTCGTGCTCGCCGACGATCCAATCTACGAACGCGTCGCTGTACTGCGGTGAACCGAACTTCGGGACGTGCACGAACTCCGGTCTCGTTTCCTCGCTGATTGCATGCACTCGCCGGACGCTGAGGACGTCGAACGCATTGACGACGGCGCCGTCCAGGCGCGTGTTCACCTCGCGGATCACTTCCTTCTGCCGGTACGGATGTGAGCGGTCCGGATCGACCTGGCCGTAAAGCGGCGCGTGCGGATCCGTCGTCAACCGGATCAGCGTCGGGCGGCCTTCATCGTCGCGCTCAGCCGTCTCGATCACCGCGACCTCGGCGCCGTCTGGTGCGTGCATCACCTGGCGGATGTTCGCGAGCCACTGTGACCGCGTCGCGTCGAGTTGCCGTTTGATGAAGTCGCGCACGTCTGTGCCGGTCGCGGGCTCGCTCTTGGCCCCGTGCCGGAAGTACAGGCCCCCGCGCGCGAAGGCGACGTGCTCGTCTCCATCGGCGTTGCGGTAACGGCCCGTCCGCGTGAAGACCAGGGGCGTGTTTGCCACGCCTTCGACGACGATCGCCGTCGCAGGGCGGCCTGCGCGCTTGATGTCGTGCAGCTCGAAGGCCTCGAACTCGGGCTCTGCGTGGCGCGCCAGCTCCTCGTGGAGCTGCTCTTCCTCGACGTCGCCGTTCAGGACGACGACTCCGCCGCCGGAGTTCGCGATCGCTGCGACGTCTCGGACGAGCTCGAGCCAGGCCCCCGGGGCCGCCGGGTAGAACCGGTCGTTCAGCTCGACCCGCTTCGAGCTGCGCTTGGCGTCTGCAGCCCGGCTCAGGAATCTGTTCGGATCCAAGGCCACACGGCAAATCTAAAGAGTGCGGGCATCCCGAGGTCAGACACCGTGGCGATCAGACCTTGACCCGAACGTAATCCCTATGTGGCTGCATTCTCGACCGCGCGCACGATCAGTGCCGCGAGCCGTCCCAGTCCTTCGTCCCTGAGGAGGTCGACGGTCCACGCATCGACGAGGGTCCAGCCGCGGGCGGTCAGTGCCTCCAGCCTCGGCGCATCGCCGTGAATCTCGCCGAGGAGCCCCGGGTCGACTTCGTTGCGTGGCAGCCGAATGGCCAAGACGTACGTCCCGCCGCCGAACGCCACAATCACACCGTTTGGGGCCACCAGTGCCAGCTTTCCGTAGAGGTAGCGCAACTCCGCAGCGTTCCCGGCGGCTGCATCGACCTCGGCGATGCGGTCGCAGAGGTCGGGATGCGTCGCCAACGAGTAGCCGTCGATCACCCAGGCGGCATTCGTACCGGGCGGTGCGACCCGCTCGGCCTCGAGATAGCGGAGCACCGCTTCATTGCGTAGGTCGATCGATCGAATTTGACACATCCGGTGACTACGGCGACCCTGCGCGGCGGGTCATGAGGTCTTTTCGGAGTGTCTTGGTCGGCATCTGTGCCGTAGGGGTCGCCGGCGCGGCTCTCGGTCTCCCTGCCGAGAACGCCCAGGCCGCCGCCGGACAGGCCTGCGACGCGTCCGGCTACAAGCTTTCTCTTCAGTCGCTCACGACGCCGACCCGCACCGATCTGGTCATTCGCATTATCGCGAAGAAGGCCGGCTGTGAGCTTCCCGACACCCTGACGGGAGTGCAGGTCGTGGTGCTCCCGTTCAAGAAGCTGAAGCCACGGAAGGTCGTCGTCGGCAGCATCGCCGCGCCCGGGGCAACGACGACGATCAAGATCGGCCACGTCCAGCGGCTGCGCCTCGTGCGCGCCACCGTCGCGTTCGGGCCGCAGGTCGTGCTCGGTGCAACGGCGAAGACGCTCCTCAAGCCGGACCTGGCGCTGACGCGGGCCTACGCCGGCCGCTCGGCGGTGGTCGGGCGTCCCTTCTTCGTCGTCGCCATCGTCCGGAACCGAACGAAGGACGTCGGGCTCGGTGCCGCCGTCAGCGTTTCCGCCGCCGACACGCCGCTCGCGACGAAGACGGTGAAGGTCGGCCCGCGCCGCCGCGTCGTGTTGCAGATCCCGGTCACGCTGGCGCAGCTCGGCACGACCGCGTTGACGGTGACCGTCACTCCCTCGAGCCCGATCGAGACGACGCTCAAGAACAACACGCGTGGGCTCGTCGTCGAGACGACCGAGTTCAGGGTGCAGGAGGCGGCGACACTTGCGCAGAGCTTCGCCGGCTATGGCGGGCAGTTCAACCATCACGTGTACGCAGCCATCAGCCGCGCGGCCGGCGTCACCGACGAGAACGCGAAGGACATGGAGCAGAAGATGCGCGACTTGCATCCCCAGTTCTCGCGGATCTTCTTCAACAACACGGCATTCACCGATCCGGACCGCATGCAGTCGTTCGTGCGCACGGCACAGCTCGCCCAGAGCACCGGCACCACGATCAACGTCACCTGGCAAGGCGGGACGCTGAGCGTCGCCAACGGAACGATCCCGAAGTTCGCTGCCGTCCTGATCGACCTCGTTCACAACCGCGGCATCACGAACCTGCGCTGGCTGACGCTCCAGAACGAGCCGAACCGGACGCGAATCACGATGGCGCAGTACGAAGCTCAGTATCGCGCGCTCGACCCGTACATCCAGAGCATCCGCGGACAGGTGAAGTACATGGGGGGCGACCTCGTCCGCGCGCCCGATGTCGGGGCTCCGAATCAGCAGGCGTGGTTCCAGTACATGGCGACGAACATGACAGACATCCTCGATGCGTACTCGATCCACGTCTTCTGGGACTATTTCGACACGCAGAAGCTCGTCGACCGGCTCACCGAGGTGCGCGCCATCGTCGACGCGCTGCCGCAGGCAGGCCGAAAGCCCCTCTACGTCTCGGAGTACGGCATCCGCGGCCTGCGGACCTTCAACGGTGTGCCGGCGGGGGACCCGGGCGTCTGGGAGGACGGGACGGCGATGTCACAGACGAACGTCAACGCCTTCCAGCACGCCTGGTTCGACGTGCTTGCCGCCGAGCTCGGCTACGTCGGCACGAGCAAATGGGACTCCTACTTCGGGAAGTACGACAACGGCACGCAGGCCTATTACATGATCGGCAGCCCGGTCGAAGGCTGGCCGCTCTACCCGATCTACAACTCCGTGCGCCTGCTGACGTCCACAGTGGGGGCGGGCTGGAGGACGGTGAACGTCGCGTCGGTGCCGAATGCGTCGCGGCTCCTCGCGGCCTACGTCGGCAAGGCAGGCGAACGCACGGTCGTCGGCCTCGACACGGCGGGAGCGCAGCTGAACACCGTCTCACCCACGGTGGTGTCGTACACGATTGGAGGCCTGCCGCCGTCCAAGAGCTTCCAGCTCACGATCTGGAACGCCGCCGGCGACGGGCTCGTGGGTCAGCCGACGCCGGCCGCGACCGATGCGGCGGGCGTCGTTACGATCTCAGTCCCGCAGCAAGCTGTTTTCGCGCTGAGGAGTTAGCCGACGCCGAAGGTCACGTTCACGACGGCGGTCACGTCCTTGTCCAGCGTGGACGTGTCGTAGACGCCGTAGTCCTCGACCTCGGTCGAGTTCGGCGAGGTTACCTGGAAGACGCCGACGTCGACTCCCCGGAGCCTTCCGAGACTGCTCCCGGTCGCCTTGACGATCACCTTGGCACGGTTCTGGGCGTCCTTGGTCGCCTCGGCGAGAAGTTGCGGCCGGAGCGACGAAAGCCTCGTGTACACGTACTGAGGCGAGTCGGCGGAGAGCGGGATCCCCTGTCCGAGCAGCGTTGCGCTGTGATCCGCGACATCCGTGATCTCCTGCACGCGGCCTGAACGGATCTCGAATCGCCGTGTGAGGCGGTAGGCCCGAACCTGGCCTCCTTTCGAGATCGCCTCGGTCGAGATCGGCTGGACCGAAAGCTCGGCCGGCTCCACGCCCTGGCTGGTGAGGAACGATCGGATCTTGCCGGTCCAGCCGCCGAGCTCCGTTGCCGCGTTCGTCGCCGACGCCTGTGTGCTCGTCACGGAGAGGGTCCAGATGACGTAGTCGGACGTGATCCGCTTCTTCGCGGAGCCGGTCACGACGATCACATCGTTCTGGTTGCGGTCGCGGATGCCGTGGCCGATGGCCACCGAGCCGATCACGAAGGCGATTGCGATGAGAGCCAATCCGCCAAGCAACGGTATGCGCTCACGCACCGGCCGAAGGTTACCCGGCGGTGTCCGGGAGCAGCTCTCTCACCCCGGACGCGCGGCTATAACGGCGGCATGGCCGACCATCCGGATCGTGCACTCGCGGCAGGAATCCCGGCGCCGGACTTCCAGTTCAAGGCGACGCCCGACCAATGGGTCGGACTCGAAGACTTTCGCGGGAAGGCGCTGATCATTGCCTTCTATCCCGCCGACTGGAGCCCAATCTGCACCGACCAGATGTCGCTGTACAACGAGATCCTCCCGATGTTCCACGAGTACGAGGCGGAGATCGTCGGCATCTCGGTCGACAGCGCCTTGTGTCATGCCGCATTCCCCCAGCACCGCAAGCTGCACTTCCCGCTCCTGGCCGACTTCGAGCCAAAGGGCGAGGTTGCCAAGCAATACGGCGCAGAGGGTGCCCAATGAGCGTGCTGATGACTCCGCCGCGGCTCACGGTCCGGATCGGCGAGCGAGATCATGTCGTGGGGCCTGAGACCGCGCCCGTCACCCTCGTCGAGTACGGCGACTACGAGTGCCCGTTCTGCGGCGCGGCGCATCCCGTCGTGAAGGCGCTACAGAAGGCACTCGGCGACAACCTTCGCTTCGCCTACCGCCACTTCCCCTTGAGCCAGATCCACCCGCATTCGTTCCAGGCCGCCGAGGCCGCCGAAGCAGCAGGAGCCCAGGATCGCTTCTGGCAGATGCACGACATGATCTTCGAGGATCAGAATCGGCTCGGCACGCAGGACTTGCTCGCTTATGCGAACGCCGTCGGGATAGAGCTCGAGCCGTTCGCGGAGGATCTTGCGGAACGCCGCCACGCCCCCAGAGTGCGCGAGGATTTCCTTGGCGGCGTTCGCAGCGGCGTCAACGGAACACCGACCTTCTTCGTCAACGGCGTTCGTCATGACGGCGGTTACGATCTGGAGTCGTTGCTGGGAGCGGTTCAGCAAGGCACGCGTTGACGCTTTCGATCCGCTCCTGGGATAGCTTGGAGGAAGCGAGACGAAAGGGGGCAACACCATGCCGCAGAACCCGCCCGAGGGGTACCCAAGCGTCATGCCGTATCTGCTCTACGAAGACTCGGATGCCGCTCTCGAGTTCCTCGTGACGGCTTTCGGCTTCACAGAGAAACTCCGCATGACGGACGACGACGGTCGTGTCAATCACGCCGAGGTGCAGATGAAGGACGGCGTGATCATGCTGGGCACGCCTCCCGGTGACTACAAGAATCCGGCAAAGCTGGGCGGCAAAACGCAGAGTGTCTATGTCTACGTCGACGACGTCGACACGCACTACGAGCGAGCGAAGGAGGCCGGTGCGAAGATCGTGCGCGAGCCCGAGGATCAGTTCTACGGCGACCGTAACTACGGTGTCGAGGATCAGGAGGGGCACGAGTGGTACTTCGGAACCCACGTCCGCGACGTTTCCCCTGAGGAGATGCAGACGGCGGGTGCGACGAACTAAAGGAGGATGGCCTTGTACGCACGCGTAGCAAGCTTCAACCTCGGCGATGGTGCCGACCAGATGGTCGACCAGGTTCGCAGTGACGTCGAGAGCGGCAACCGGCCGCCCGGGCTAGAGGACGCGAAGGGCATGATGATGCTCGTCGACCGCTCGAGCGGGAACGCAATGGGAATCACTCTCTTCGACAGCGAAGACGACATGAAGCGCGGCGACGAGGCATTGAACGCCATGTCGCCTTCGAGCGGATCGCGGACGGGGGTCGAGTTCTTCGAGGTCGCTGTCCAGATGACGGCCTAGCGCACGGTTTTGGTCGACCGCCGGCGCCGACGAGACGCCGGCGGTCGACTGCGCCTATGTGCCTGACGAGCTCGCGTTGTCGTGATCGCAGTGCGACGAGCTCGAAGGGGTCGTCGTCGTTGTTGTATTGGCTGTCGTAGCCGCGCCCGACGAGTTGGAGCTCGAGCTGCCGCCGCTTGCGGCGATCGCGACTCCCGCTCCGCCGAGCGCCAGTGTCGTTACAACGCCGGCGAACAGGGCGGTGTGCTTGGGTCGTAGCACGTGAACCTCCTTTCGGTCGTGGTGCGTTCCGACCATGGAACCTCCGCCGCCTAAGAACAGCCCAAGACGCGCCTAAGAAGTCGCTGAGACTTCTGCGGGGCGCGTCAGGAGCACGTACGTCACGACCTCGCGGAACCCGAGGCGGCGATACACCGATTCGCCGATCGTGCTCGCCTGTAGGTATGCGAGCTCGGCTCCGGCCGCAAAGCCCTCGCGTGCCGCATGCCAGGTGATGGCTGCGCCGTAACCGCGACCACGGTGCTCGGAAGGTGTCGCGACGTTGAAGATCCCGACGTCTCCGTCGACGACATAACTCGCAGCCGTAGTCACATCGCGACCCTCGACGCGGCCGAGGTACACCCCGAATCCGTCCAGGCCTGTGACGTCGAGCATGTACAGCGGCGCGAGAAAATCCGCCGGCAGGCCGAATCCTTCTGCGGCGATGGCGAGTGCCTGAGCGAATCCGTCAGCGGTCTCGACGCGGACGACCTCGAGCTCTGACGTCGTGGGCCCGTCGAGGTCGCCGACATTCGCCGCCATCCCGGGAATGCGCTCCGCTGTAGTGAGCCCGAGCTCGCGCGCCGCCTCCTCGACAGCAGGTGTCTCTCCGCTCCGAATGAGGACGCCCGCCGCGATCCCCTCCGTCTCGACCTCTGCGAGCGCGTCGCCGAGCGCGACTGCCGCCGAGTCCTCGTCGGCCCAGACGCCGTTGAACGAAGGAATCGGCAGGGTCGGAAACGCCATGAGCACGTAACCGTCTCGCCGCTCGAAGCGAGCCCCTTCCATCACCCCGGCCAAGCGCTCGGCCACCGTACAGAGTGCGAGGTGCAGCCGCAGGCCCTCGTCCATGCAACGACCTTAGTTCGTGGCTTCCGTGGCTGCGACGACGAGCTGCTCGCGCCGGCGCAGGCGTGGCGGCGTGATGAACACCGCAACGGCTGCGCCGATCAGCGCGACGACGGCAGCGATCCCGAAAGCGATCTTGAAACCGTCCACGGATGGGACGTTGTTCGTGCCGGGAATCGTGTGCGCGGCGAGTAGCGCCGCGCCGACCTGACCACCGACCACGCCTCCGACCGTGCGCATGACGGTGTTCATCCCGGTGGCAACGCCTGTTTCAGTGGGCCGGACCGCTTCCGTGATCAGCGTCGCCATGGCGGCGAATGCGAAGCCGACACCCACGCCGAGGACGGGCATCGCCGCGAGGATCTGCCACGGCTTGTCGTGCCATTCCATCAGCGACCCGGCCGAAAGAGAGACGAGCAGCATGCCGTAGGCGAGCGGCCACTTGAAGCCGACGCGCCGACCGATCAGCCCGGCGAGCGGGCCGGCGAACAGCAGCGCGAACGAGCTCGGCAGCAGGTACAGGCCTGCCTTTGTCGCGCTTGCGTCGAAGCCGTAGTCCACGGCGTGCTGCACCGAGGCGGACAGGCCGTGCGGCATCTCGACGAAGTTCGGCACGAGCACGAACGTTCCGAACATCGCGAAGCCGGAGATCAGCGCGGTGATGTTCGTGAAGAGGATCTCGCGCCTGGCCAGCATGCGCATGTCGACCATCGGCTCGTCGACGCGCAGCTCGGTGATGCCCCAGGCGACCAGTAGCACGACCGCGGCGGCGGCGAGCCCGAGCGTGCGCCCGGACGTCCAGCCCCAGCTCTCGCCCTCCGTCAGCGCGACGAGCATCGCGATTAGACCTCCGGACATCAACGTCGCGCCGAGGTCGTCGACGCGCGAGGGCGTCTTGATCGGCGATTCCGGAATGAAACGGTGGACGAGGACGAGTGCCGCGGCGATCCCGACTGCTCCGACGATGAAGAGCCAGCGCCACGACACGTTGTCCGCGATCACGCCGGAGAGCACGATGCCGAAGCCGCCCCCGATCCCGAACACAGCTGAGACGAGCCCGATCGCCACACCGACCTTCTCGCGGGGGAACTCGTCGCGGATGATCCCGTAGCTGAGAGGGAAGACCGCAGAGCCTGCGCCCTGCAAGGCGCGCCAGGCGATAAGTGACCAGATGTTCCAGGCTGTGGCCGCGCCGATCGAGCCGATGAGGAAGAGCGCCAGCGAGATCACGAGCAGCCGCTCCTTGCCGTACTGGTCGCCGAGCTTGCCGAGGATGGGGGTCGCGACGGAAGCCACGAGCAGGAACACGGTCAGCACCCAGGTCACCCAGGTCGTGGTCGTGTGCAGGTCCCGCTGCAGGGTCGGCAGCGCAGGGATCACCATCGTCTGCTGGAGTGCGAACGCGATCCCGGCCAGCGTGAGGATCGCGAGCGTCACGTTGTGGTGCTGGCGCTCGACTTCCACTGGGCCTCCGCAGCCTATCGACGCCGCTTAGGATCGCCCGGTGACCAAGCTCTACGAAGACGACGCAGAGCTTTACGACATCGCCTTCGACTGGGACATCTCGGACGAGGCGGATTGGCTCGTGGCGAGATTGGAGGCCACCACCGTTCTCGAGCCCGGCTGCGGCAGCGGACGCATGCTCGAGGCGCTTGCCGATCGGGGCTGTCAGGTCGTCGGCATCGACCGCTCGCCGCGGATGGTCGAGCTCTCGCGCCGGCGGCTCGGAACGAGAGGCGAAGTGTTCGAAGCGGATATGACTCACTTTGATCTGGGACGTGCCTTCGACGGCGCGGTCTGTCCGATCAACACTCTCCTCCATCTCACCCCCGCAGAGCTCGGGCGGCATTTCCACCGGATGTCGCTGCATCTCGAGCGCCGCTCGCGCTATCTCGTCCAGGTCGGTCTCCTCGAAGTCGACCATGAGCCGCCTGCCGGTTCCCATTGGGAAGCGAGCCGCGGGGACATCAGCCTGCGGGTCGAGTGGGCCGACGACGAGCTTGACCTCGTCAGTGGCACCTCTCGGCAGCGATCCCGCATCGAGGTCCTGTCAGGGCCTCGCGCCGGCGAGGTCGTCGAGGAGGTGCACGAGATGACTGCGTGGACGCCAGCGACGTGGGCCGAGGCGATCGTGGCGTCCCCATTCGAGGAGGTCGCCACGTACGACGGCGGGAGGAAAGGACAGTGGCCCCGCGTCGACGCGAGTGCGACCGGCGGACTCCTCTGGCACGAGCTCACGCTCTAGTTGCTCTTCGTCGCGTGCCACGAACGGCTGGGGTCAGACCCTTGCTGTTCGGGACGTGCCGCCACGAGACAAGCAGCAAAGGCTGGGGTCAGACCCTTGCCGTTCGGGACGTGCCTCTACGGATCGAGCTTGGCTGGCGGCAGGCGCGCACGACCCGGTCGAGCGTCACGAGCCGGTCGAAGGCGAGGGCGATCCGAGCGCGGACGAGCGCCCGCTTCTTGAACCGCAGCTTCGCGCGAAACGGCGCACGGTAGTCGGTCAGCACGCGGCGTCCATCGACGTAGAACGCTACGTTTTGGATGCCCTGGCCTGAGGCCGTGGGTGTGACGACACCGCACCGTCCCTGTCGGCCCGCTGCGAAACTCACGACAGGTCGTGCCCGGCAGGTCGCACCCTTGCAGGCGACGAGGTTGTGCAGCCGCGCCGCCAACGACGCCTTCAGCTCGTCGTAAGCCGGATTCGCGTGTTGACTCTGCAGCTCGTACGGGTCGTTGCGCAGGTCATAGAGCTCGCGGTCGCCGTTCGCATACTCCGCGTACTTGTAATGCAGCGTGCGGATTCCGTCGAAGTGACCGGCTCCGGGCGAGTTGTCGAGCAGAAGGTCGCGGCCGATCTCCTTGCCGCGGTCGCGCCAGAACGGAAGCAGCGACACGCCATCCTCGATGCGTCCGGCCCTGACGCCCGCGGCGTCGAGGATCGTCTCGGCGTCGTCGACGTTCATGGTGAGCTGGCTGCGATGGACGCCGCGCGGGAGCGCTGTGTTCCCCGTCCAGCGAAGCAACAGAGGCAGATGGATCGACGGCTCGTACCACAGCACCTTGCCGGTCGCGACGCGGTGCTCGCCGTGGAAGAAGCCGTTGTCGGAGGTGAAGAGGATGAGCGTGTTGTCGAGCTCGCCGGCCTGGCGCAGCGTTTCGATGATCGACGCGATCGCCTCGTCCACCGACAGCAAGGTCTCGCGCCGCTGCTGCCAGTTCTCCTGGATCGCTGCGATCCGTCGAGCGTTGAGTAGCGGCCGCTGCTTGATCGCCCGCGGTTTGTCGGACACGTCCGCCTCGTTGAAGCTTGGCGGCTGCGGTAGCGGCGTGCCTTTCAGCGCGTCGTGGTGGCGCGGCGCCGGGACTGGGGTGCCGAGCTGGGGCGGATCGTCGGGCTCGCGCGGGGCGCC
>WNFX01000704.1_pt1 | contig 72195 bp, 56 predicted proteins | sample 5400111 | NCBI WGS metagenome assembly WNFX01 (sample SAMN13153363, study PRJNA577476) | soil metagenome | isolation source: 40 cm soil or saprolite under grassland replicate 1 | place: USA:California | collected 2016-06-15
GTGGCAGGGGCCGGAAATGGGGTATGCTTTGGCATAGAAGAGAATCCTTTCTGATGGAGATTGTTGTTCTTGAATGGATTCTCTTCTTTTTTCCCTGCCTTGACAAGTCGTTTTTTAATTTAATTGTCACCGATGGCTGAAAGCTGGTCCGCGATGTATCGTTTTCCTCCCCTGACATGTAGATATACATTTATTCATATATAATGAACGTTTATTCATATGAAATGTGTAGGAATATGATAAATCCGGACGCGCTGGAAGCTGGTCCCTACCCGAGAATTCTATCTTCTGAAATGTGTCGGTGAGAGAACCGGCGGGAGTGGCTGTCCAGGAGATGATCGTCTGGGAACCGGAGGGGCGTAAAGCCCCTCCCTACTGAGGCCGTTTCGGGGGCCGTTTCATAATGTGTATGGGCATTCGTTAACTTGACGTTTATAGGCTACGCTCTATCTTATGGAGGAAACACATCATGCTCTGGGCGATCTCTGCTGTCACCACCCCACTCGCGCTGCTGTTCTACCTTGTCATAACGGACCGCAGCGACCTGTTTCCCTGGAACCGGATCGAGACAACAACATACGCCCGCAAAATCCTGTTGTACCTGGCAAACGCTGCCCCGCTGCTTTTCGTTGCGCTCGCATTTCTGCTGGGGATACATCTAATGATGATTAGCGCTCTGGCTATCATCATTTTCTTCTACGTTATTCTGTACGCCACTCGCTTGCTGTACTGCTCTGTTGCTTGCTGGCAACACGCTTCGTTGCTCTGATGCTGCTGAGCGCGATCAATGCTATGGTGATTACGTGGTAGCTATAATAACTTGCAGGTTGCGTAACTCTATTTTTCCTCAGCTATCTGCAAAAGCGCCGCCACGAGCCTGTCAATCTCATCCTGCGTATTATAGTGGGCGGCGCCCACTCGCACAATGCCACCCTGCTCCTCCAATCCCAGTCGCTCAAGCACGGCGAGGGCGTAGAAGTTGCCGTCCCAGACGTTGATGTTTGCCTTTGCCATCTCTTCGGCCACCGCTCTTGGATGCCAGCCCTGCAAGCTGAACGAGAAGGTCGGGACCCGCTGCTGCATGCGCCCGGCATCGGTGATCCCCCAGATGTGCAGGCCCGGTACCGAGCTTAGCCCCGCCAATAATGCCTTGCTCAGGTCCAGCTCGTACGCCTCGATCGCCGTCATGCCCTGCTTGAGCGCCAGTTTCCGACCGCTGAAACGCTCCCGGTACTGTGGCGCGAAGTCGCCTCCGAACGACGTTCCCAGCTCTGCAATATACTCCAGCGCGCCCAGGACGCCTGCGATCGACTCGAAGCTCTGCGTCCCGGTCTCGAACTTATCGGGTGGCAGGTTCCCGGACGGTCGCACCTTGTATGCCTTCAACGCGTCCAGCAGCGCGTACTTCCCGTAGAGAATGCCCGTGTGCGGCCCGAAGAACTTATAGGCCGAGCAGGCCAGGAAGTCGCAATCCAGCGCCTGCACGTCGATCGGCTTATGGGGCGCGTGCTGCACCGCGTCGATATAGCACAGCGCGCCGGCGCGATGAGCCAGTTGCACGACCCGCTGCACGTCGTTGACCGTTCCCACAGCGTTCGAGGAGTAGCCGACGGCCACGATCTTCGTGCGCGGCGTAATCTGCCGCTCCATCTCCTCCATATCCAGCGTGCAATCCTGGGGATGAATATCGACCCAGCGCACCATGCAGCCACGATCTTCGGCGATCAGCAGCCACGGCGCAATATTGGCGTCGTGATCTAGCCGCGTTACCACGATCTCGTCGCCGGGATTGAGCGTGCGCGCGAAGCTGCGGCTGATGTGCAGTGTGAGGCTCGTCATATTCTGTCCAAAGACGATCTCTTCCGCCCGTGCCGCGTGCAGAAAATCGGCGACCGCCTGCCGTGCCTCCCAGACGACCGCATCGGATGCGCGACTGGTGTCGAACGCTCCGCCGTGGTTTGCGTTGGTTGTGTACAGGTACTGCTGCATGCGCTCCACTACTTCGCGCGCGACCTGTGTGCCGCCGGGGTTATCAAAATAGATAGTGTCTGCGGTGAGGCCGGGAAAGTGCGAACGGACGATCTCTGAATTGAGCATATGGGTCTCCTCCGGGGAAATATAATCGTTTCTGGCTATGTGGGGATAGTCAGGCATCCCTCTTCGCATTGTATCATTTTGTTTCAAGCCCGGCGGTGAATAATCATAAATGCGCCTGTCTGGTCTGTAACTGAATAGCAAAGTGATTCGTGTAACAACAAAAGATCGCATGAACTTTGAACTTGCGAAGGAAGGAAATTGCATATGCATACACGCCAACTTGGCAATACAGATATAGAGATTACACCGCTCGGACTCGGCACGTGGGCCATCGGTGGCGGCGGCTGGGCCAATGCCTGGGGTTCGCAGGACGACCAGGAGTCGATCGCGACCATCAAACGCGCCCTCAACCTGGGCATCAACTGGATCGATACCGCCGCCGTCTATGGTCTTGGTCACTCCGAGGAGATTGTGGGCGAGGCCATCAAGGGCCGCGAAAAACCCCTTATCTTTACAAAATGCTCGCTCGTCTGGGACGACAAGGGAAATATCACGAGCAGTCTGAAGGCTAAATCGATCCTCCGCGAGGCCGAGGCGAGCCTGAAGCGCCTGGGCGTTGACGTGATCGACCTGTACCAGATCCACTGGCCCAATCCCGCTGCCGATATCGAGGAGGGCTGGAGCGCTATGGCACAGTTGAAGAAAGAGGGCAAGGTGCGCGCGCTCGGCGTCTCCAACTTCAACGTCGAGCAGTTACAGCGCGCCATGCGTATCGCACCCGTCGACTCGCTCCAGCCGCCGTACTCGCTGATCAACCGGAGCGCTGAGGAGGAGATCCTGCCCTTCTGCCTGAAGAACAACATCGGCGTTATCGTCTATTCGCCGATGGCCTCCGGCCTGCTCACCGGCGCGATGACGAAGGAGCGCGTCCAGAACCTGCCGGACGACGACTGGCGCAAGGGGAGCCCGGAGTTCACCGAGCCGCGCCTGTCGCGCAACCTGGAACTGGTAAACCTGCTGACCGACATCGGCTTCCCCTACAACCGCACTCCCGGCGAGGTCGCGATCGCCTGGACCCTGCGCAATCCGGCGGTGACGGGGGCGATCGTCGGTGGTCGCCACCCCGTAATCAACTCAACGCCGAGAGGATAGTTCCCGCCCAACTGTAAGGGCGGGAACTTTGCTTGTGTACCTCTCATTGCCGGCGCAGTTGTATAATTGAAAATAGAATTGTTTACTCAGGTAAAAAGGAGTGTTCAGTATGCGTATCAGTGCGCGCAATCAGCTAAGAGGCAAAGTCGTCTCCGTCAAGCTCGGCTCGATCATGGCCGAGGTCGTCATTGAACTGCCAGACGGCCAGCAGATCGTATCGGCGATCACACGCAGCTCAGCGGAGTCGCTCGAACTGAAAGAGGGCGACCAGGCGGCGGCCATCATCAAGTCGACGGAAGTGATGGTCGCTAAGGACGAGTAGCCACTTGTGGTAGAGACGCGCCTCATAAATAAAACAGGTTCCACCGTTCAACCGGTGGAACCTGCCATATAGTCGACCATAAGAGACTGCCGCATAAATCTCTTCTATAGAACTGAATGATATCCTTGCTGCCCTTGCTACTTGAAACGACGCTTGTGAATACGATCTACCACCTCATGCGCCCCGATATCCCAGAGGTAGATGCCATCGGCTCGCGGCTGATAGAGCAGACGTAGTGAATCGCCAATATAGCAGATCCATATCTTTCTGTTTCTGACGCGCAATACACGATGAACTTTAAGAGAGGGATGGGCGGGATTCTGCTTGAGGTAATCGATCTTTTCCGCAACGAGCCGCTGCATAGGTTCCGAGAGACGTTTCAGTGATCGCGAGAATTTCTCCGAGAAGTCAACTCTTTTGTACATAACATCACCCTTTCACACAAGCAAACACATCCAGTTGCAGCTTCCACGGGCTGACCGAGGGGGGATAACGAAGCTGCACTAAAATATACGGACGAACTTGCAAAAGGTGGCAAAACGTCTAAGATAGCTTCAAGGGGTATGATTGATTATTGCGTTCTGGCAAGCAGAAAAGCACACCTCCTGATGGAAGGTGTGCCTCCGAGATAAAGATAGATGAGAAGGGACAACTATACGATCGTGACCAGCCAGCGCGTGAACCATTCGCCCGCCAGCCGTATCACTTCATCAGTGCTGCGCTGATCGGCGAAGAGGGCTGATACCCCGGCGACCGTCTCGAACGCCTTCTGTCCTTTGAGTGCCGCCAGTGCGCTCTGGTGTGCTTGCACCGAGCTGCTATCGTTCCCCGCCGCGATCAGCAGCACGGGCGCGAGGATATCGCCCAGGTGTGCGCGTGCCAGTTCGATTGCGCCTCCTGCGGAAACGACGGTACGTACGTTGTCCGGTCGCTCCGCCGCCGCGACCAGGGCCGCCGCGCCACAGGGACCCGTCCCAAAATAGCCGATGGAGAAGTTCTCGGTCTCCTCATTCTGGAGCAGCCAGTCAGCCATATGAATGAAGCGCTGCTGCATAATGTCGACGTTCTGTGCAAAATATCCTATGAGCTTCTCCAACTCCTGCTCGTCGGGCGTGAACATCTCCACTTGCAGAGTTGCCAGTCTCCGTTGATTGAACGCCTGTGCGATTGACGGGAACGGTGATTCGCGCTCGTCGCTCTCGATGCCACGCGCCAGGATCACCAGTCCATGCGCCTCCGCTGGCACGCTCAACAAACCGTCCAGGTCGACGGCGCCCGCCTCGACGCGCACAGGCCGCTCGCTATGAGTGCTTTCGCGCGTGCTCGTATTCTCTATCATGTACGTGATTCTCCACTTATACCGTAGTTCGCATCCCTTGCGCGAGATGCCATGCTCGTTATTCGATATATGATGCCATTGTGCAGAGAAAATAGATCCCACACAAACGCGACTATCGTGTTCTATTGTATCACGGTTGGAGCAAGCAACATGCTGCAGGCGTTATCTGGGGGTCCGTCACATGTTTGTATCCACCCGTCCCTTGTCCCTACTGCCGACCTCGTGGCGCAGGCGAGAGGACAAGCGCAAGGCCCCCTCCCAGCCGCGCCGCCACCCCTTGTCCCTACTGCTACGTCGTGACGTGAATGGGATTGGCCCTTGCGGTCAATCCTTAACGAGGTCATAGTAGGGACAAGGGGCGGACGGGGGCTTGGGAGGGGGCCTTGCGCTTGTCCTCTCGCCTGCTCCTGTCCTCCCTACATGAGATGTATTGACCGCAAGGGTCGCCCCTACCAGAACACGCGAAGGAGTTCGATTCATCCGTTTCTTTGTACGGGCGACCCTTGCGGTCGCCCTGGGAGCCGGCTCCCGCGACATCCGTCACAAGCTCAGCCATTCTTATGTTAACGCTTATGGGGCCCGCGCGCAGGGCCCGCGCAAGGCGGGCCCCTACGATGGTTTGCCGCTTCCGCTTTGCCATTCTACATAAAGAAGTATCTATTGCTCAGTGTTCCTGAATGAGCTATACTGACCTTATCATTTTAGATCATATATATGAATGGAAGCACTACACATATCTCCCCTCATCATCATTTTGTAGTATCGTTCGACTTTTAGATGAAGCAGGAAGATGGGAAGATGAGACCTGAACAGGGCGCACGCCAGAAGATTGATGCATTGCTAGAGCAGGCTGGCTGGGCGGTACAGGACCGTAAGCGCCTCAATCTGGGCGCCGGTCGTGGCGTTGCAGTGCGCGAGTTCTCTACGATTACCGGTGCCGCTGACTATCTCCTTTTTGTCGATCGCGAGGCTGTCGGTGTGGTGGAGGCGAAGAAGGTTGGCGAGACGCTTGTTGGCGTAGAGGAACAGAACAATAAGTATCGTCGAGGTTTGCCGGATGATCTACCTGCTGCTCGTTTGCCACTGCCTTTCGCGTATGAAACAACCGGGATCGAGAGGCAATCTAATGAGACCTTGCGCGCTCGCCTGTTGCGCCTGCCACCGTTGCCAACTACGGGATTGCGCGGCTGCCAGGTGGAGGCGATTACTCATCTGGAACGCTCTTTCGCGGAAGATAGGCCACGAGCTCTGGTCCAGATGGCGACGGGAAGCGGCAAGACGTATACAGCGGTGAGCAGTATCTATCGGCTGATCAAGTTTGGCGGGGCGAAGCGCGTCCTTTTTCTTGTCGATCGCGCTAATCTGGCGCGCCAGGCGCTCAAGGAGTTTGCGCAGTACGAGACGCCGGACGATGGGCGCAAGTTTACTGAGATCTATAATGTACAGCAATTGCAATCCAATTCCATCGATAGGGTATCAAGAGTCTGCATTACGACTATTCAACGCCTCTACTCTATCCTCTGCGGCGAGTCAGATTTTGACGCGGCGCAGGAGGAGCAGTCGCTCTTCGATGCCGCGTCCGATAGCGAGCCGCCCAAAGAGGTGCGCTACAATCCCCTGGTGCCGATCGAGACCTTCGATGTCATTTTTACCGATGAATGTCATCGCAGCATCTATAACAAATGGCGCAGTGTATTGGAGTACTTCGATGCACACATTGTTGGTCTGACGGCGACGCCCAATAAGCAGACGTTCGGCTTTTTCCATCGCAATCTGGTGATGGAGTATGGACACGAGCGCGCCGTGACCGATGGCGTCAATGTTGATTACCAGGTCTATCGTATCCGTACCGCGATTACTCAGCAGGGAAGCACCGTTGAGCCGCTCTCCTATATCGGGAAACGCGAGCGGCGCACACGTGCTATGCGCTGGCAGCAGTTGGATGATGATCTGACGTATGCCCCTGAGCAACTCGATCGCGAGGTTGTGGCACCCGATCAGATTCGGACGGTGATCCGTGCTTATCGCGATGCGTTGCCGACTGTGCTCTTCCCCGGTCGTACCGATGCGCCCAAGACGCTGATCTTTGCCAAAGACGATAGTCACGCCGACGAGATTGTACAGATTGTGCGCGAGGAGTTTGCGCGTGGCAACGAGTTCGCTCAGAAGATTACTTATAAGACGACGGGCGTGAAGCCTGAAGACCTGATCGCTGCGTTTCGCAATAGCTACTATCCGCGCATCGCTGTTACGGTAGATATGATCGCGACCGGGACGGATATCAAGCCGCTTGAGGTGCTGCTCTTTATGCGCCTCGTCAAGAGTCAGGGCCTGTTCGAGCAGATGAAGGGACGTGGTAGCCGTATCATCGATGATGCCGAATTTCAGGCCGTGACTCCTGCTCCCGCTGGCAAGACGCATTTTGTGATTGTGGATGCCGTCGGCGTCTGCGAGCAGGTCAAGACCGATGATCCACCGCTTGAACGCAAGGTCTCTGTACCGCTGAAGAAGGTGCTGGATGACGTTGCCCTGGGCAAATGGAGTCGCGATGAAGATCTGCTCCCAACGCTCGCCGGACGCCTGGCTCGCCTCGCTAAGATCGCGACGCCTTTAGAGACCGAGACGATCCGCTCCCTAAGCGGCTCTACGATTGGCGAGCTTGCCGCGCATATTTTGCGCTCGCTCGATCCCGATCGCCAGCTTGAACTGGCCCAACGGGAGACCGGGCAGGACTATCTCGCGGTCAACGATCCGCCGGTGCTGGCGGTGGCGAAGCGCCTGATCATGGAGGCTGTTGCGCCTTTTGACGATCCCGACCTGCGCGATGCTCTGTTGAAGACGCAGCAGCGCGACGAGCAGACCATCGATATCGTGAGCCAGGACACGCTGCTCACCTCCGACTGGGATATTCAGGCTGAGGACAGGGCGCGCCAGGTCGTGACGACGTTCCGCCAGTTTCTAGAGCAGCATCGCGACGAAATTACGGCCCTCCAGGTCTTCTACAGTCGTCCTCACAATGTGCGTCTGCGCTACCAGGATATCAAGCGCCTGGAGGAGGCCCTCAAAGCGCCGCCGCTTGGTCTGTCCCCTGAAAGACTCTGGCAGGCTTATCAAACATTGGATAGTGGCCGCGTGCGTGGCGGAAAAAATAGTAAACGCGCGCTTACTGACATCGTATCGCTTATCCGTTATACTATTGAGCGAGAGAGAGATAAAGATGCAATGCTTGAGCCGTATAATGAGATTGTGACGCGCCGCTTCACCGCGTGGCTCGACGAGCACGAGCGACTGCGCGGTAGACCGTTTACAGCGGAACAGCGACAATGGCTGCAGTTGATCTGTAGCACTATTGCCTCCTCGCTCACTATTGAGACGGAGGACTTCGAGTATAGCCCGTTTGTCCAGCAGGGCGGCCTGGGAAAAGCCTATCAACTATTCGGCGCGGAACTGCCCGTTATTTTGAAAGATTTAAATGAGAGGTTGGCGGCATGAGCGAAGAGAATGAGCTACCGGAGGGGTGGGAACGAACGTCAATAGGTTCTATTGCTGAAATTAACCCTGCAATAGATATTTCAGCATTACCAGACACGACCTTTGCGTCATTTATACCCATGGCTGCTGTAGAGGCTGAAACAGGGAATGTAGATACTTCTAATCAACGCCTTTTGAGAGAGGTAAGGAAAGGACACACCGCTTTTCAAGAGGATGACATTATTTTTGCCAAAATTACACCTTGTATGGAAAATGGTAAGTTCGCGATTGCCCGTTCTCTCATCTCAGGTATTGGTTTTGGATCGACTGAATTTCATGTTATACGTCCAGAAAAAGGTATTGCAACCGAATTTCTCTATTATTACTTATCCCGATCTTTATTTCGTCAATTAGCACGCAAAGCAATGACGGGATCGGCAGGGCAACTCCGTGTTCCAGCCTCTTTTCTTATTGATTCATCATTCCCTCTTCCTCCCACAAACGAGCAACAACGCATAGTAGAATCCATCGAAGAACAGTTCTCACTCCTGGACGATTCCGCTGCCTCCTTACAAAAGGACCTGATCAGGCTCAAGCGTGCCCGCGAGTCCGTCTTAAAATTTGCAGTCGAGGGTAAAATAACAGAAGAGTGGCGTGAAGAGAATCCCGTCGCAGAAACGGGTTCTGAGCTGTTAGCGCGCATACTGGTTGAGCGGCGTGCGAAGTGGGAAGCCGAGGAATTGGAGAAGATGAGGGCTAGGGGGATAGTACCAAAGGATGAGAGGTGGAAGGAGAAATACAAAGTACCTCAAACTCCAGATGTACGACAGTTGTCAACTTTGCCGGAGGGTTGGTGTTGGGCTACAGTGGATCAGATAGCTGTATTAGTAACTGATGGCGACCATAATCCTCCTGCGCGTGTTTCTTCTGGCGTTCCTCATTTAACCGCTAAAAATATTGTTGGCTCCCTTATCGATTTTTCCAGTTGCACATTTATTTCGGAAATTGATGCTAAGCGCGTATTTAGGCGCTATATGCCGCTTCCTAATGATCTTATTATTACCTGTGTTGGAACTATAGGACGTACAGCGATTGTTCCAGATGGAGTTATATTTAGTCCTGACCGAAATCTGGCTGCTGTCCGTACTATACTAGGATACAGCTTTCCAAAATTTTTAGAGTACTGCTTTTTGTCACCAGAGCTTCAAAAAAAGATGGCTAAAGTATCAAGTTCAACGGCTCAACCACATCTTTATCTAACAGATTTGCGTGCGTTATGTTTTCCATTACCATCTCTTGCTGAGCAAGAACAAATCGTCAACGAAGTAGAGATGCAGCTCTCAATCATCGCCCACACAGAAGCCAGTATCGAAGCTAACCTCAAGCGCATTGAGAACACACGTCAGCTCATACTCGAACAGGCATTCGCGGGCGAACTGGTGGAGCAGGACCCCGATGATGAACCGGCCAGCGTATTGTTAGAGCGTATTCGCGCGGAACGCAAGCAGCGCGAACAGGAAGAGGAAAAGCGTAGAAAGGAAGAACGTATGAATGGAGCGAACAAGGGCAGGGCGAGGCGCTCCACGAAGAGGGAGCGCCGACCACTGCAACAGGTATTGATAGAAGCTGAAAAGCCGCTAACACCGGATGATCTATTTCATCAAGCAGGACTCAAGGCTGATGTAGCCAATAATATAACTGGCTCTGATGTAGCAGATAATGTAGCTGACTTTTTTGAAGAACTACGTGACGAGGTCGTGAATAAAAAGCGCATAAAAGTAGACCGTCCTGACAATACACTGGTGTTTTTAGAGGCTGTTAACAATGAGAATCAATGAGCTTACAATCGGGGAATTTAAGAATCTGAGCAACTTTAAGATTAATTTTAATGAGGATGCTCTTATTTCAGTATTGATCGGTTGCAATGGTAGCGGTAAATCAAACTTGCTAGAAGCTCTCATCACTATTTTTCGCGATCTCGATCTTGGCGATGATCCTGCATTTGAGTACAGGCTTGATTACAGTTGTCGCGGTCATAAAATTCATATTGATGCAGATCGTGGCAGACCGAAAAAAGATAGGGTTCTTGTAACTGTGGATGGCGAAAGGATGTCCTATCGTCGTTTTTGGGATGGACCCGAACGAGAGTATCTGCCCAATTATGTGTTCGGCTACTACTCGGGAATCGGTGGAAAAATGGAAGCTCTTTTTGAAAAGCACCAGGTGCCCTTCTATAAAGAGTTACTTAGGGGCGTAGACAATCCACTGCGAACTCTGCTGTATGCACGTCTTGAACATGCTCAGTTTGTACTGCTCTCGTTTTTTATTGAGCAGGACGAGAAGATCCTCCAGTTTTTAGATCGATATCTCGGTATACAAGGGCTAGATTCGGTTCTATTTACGATGAGAGAACCTCCCTGGTCGAGTAAGGAGGGTGATGCTCATTTCTGGAATGTGCGTGGTGTATTGCGAGATTTCCTCAACAAATTGTATGAAGTATCACTGGTTCCCTTGCGCGTTACTCAACGCGTAAACCTTAATTTCAAACAGAGTACCACACTAGAGCACATGTACTTTTATCTGCAAGATGAAAATGCACTGAGAGAATTGTATAAATTTTATAACGATCAACGAGCCTTTTTTAAGGCTCTGGAAAGTACTTATATTTCCGATGTACTTGGAGAAGTACAAACGCGAGTGGTGGTGCGTAATGCGCAGGGTCTCTTAACGTTTCGGGATTTAAGTGAAGGGGAGCAACAGCTATTAATGGTATTGGGTTTATTAAGGTTTACCAGGGATGAAGAGTCATTATTTCTCCTGGATGAACCAGATACGCATCTCAATCCTGCCTGGGCTATTCGCTATCCCAACTTTGTTGATCAAATCGCCGGGACACAAGAGACCAGCCAGATTATTATGACCACACATAATCCCCTGGTTATTTCAAGCTTGAAGAAGCAGCAAGTGCGGATGATGCTGCGTAATGAGAATACGGGATATATCTATGCGGAAGAACCAGACGAAGGTCCACAGGGTATGGGTATGGATGCAATGCTTACAAGTGAATTGTTTGGTCTACGCTCTTCGCTGGATATTCCTACTCAGGAATTGCTAGATGAAAGAAGAAGGCTTATTGTCAAGGAAACCTTGAGTATCGACGAAAGGCAACGGCTTGAAGAATTAAACGAGGCGCTATCTGGCATAGATTTTAGCGTCGGCAATCATGATCCTGAATACGCTCGTTTCATTAGAAGGAAAGTACAGCGCGAAGATGAAGCAATACGTGAGATGTTTACACTAACTCCACAACAGATTAAAGAGCAGAATGCCCTGGTAGAAGAAATCCTGGATGAATTGGAGGAGGAAGAACAACAGGCATGAGATATGTTCCCCTGAAGCGCTTAAGACAGGCCATCACGCCTGAATGGGAGGAAAAGGCACGAGAAGCTTATGAGAAGGCAAAAGCTGCTGGCACAGAGAAGGAACGTGCTGAGACTATTAATAGTTGTCGCGATGTATGGATTAGTTTGAAGGAAGCTCTCCAGAAGGTCGCAGATGATAAGTGCTGGTATTGCGAGTCCAGCGCTCATCGTATGTTTGGCGATGTGGATCATTTTCGTCCTAAGAATCAAATCAAACCGTATCCTCCTGATCCTACACAGCCTAAACTTCCAGGGTATTGGTGGTTGGCTTTCTGTTGGAGCAATTACCGCTACTCCTGTGAAAGATGCAATCGACCAAGGAAAGGTAGCCATTTTCCATTACTAGATTTAACAAAAAGAATATGTAACGAATGCGATTATGAAGATCTGCTAGCGGAAGAATCTGTTTTGCTTGATCCTACCGACCCTGATGATCCCGCGCTGTTAACATTTGACCGTAACGGTAAAGCATTGCCCGCGTATGATAAAGAAGAGTGTCCTGAAGAATATCAAAGGGCCGATACCTCAATTATATTGTATGATCTAAATCACAGAGATCTGATTGATCAACGACGAGAGGAAATCTGTGATAGAGTGAGGGAACTGGTCAGAAAGATGGACTGGAATTCGGCAAAGTGGAAGGAGTCGAATAAAAATGATGTTGCTGCTCGTAACGCTATGCGCGAGGCAGCCACCGAATTGAAGAAGATGATACACGAAAGCGCTGAGTATTCAGCGGCTGCTTATGCTGTACTCAAATCGTTCTGGACTCCGAAACGCGAATGGATCGGGCGTTTGCTGGCATCATGATAATGTAAGTAAAAAGGAAATCGTATTCGTATGAGCACCCACTCCCAGTATATCGTACAAAAATTGTGGAGCTACTGTAACGTCCTGCGCGACGATGGTATGTCCTACGGCGACTATGTAGAGCAGCTTACCTATCTGCTCTTCTTGAAGATGGCCTACGAGCGGACACAACCACCGTACAATCATCCCTCCCGCATCCCAGATGGTTTAGATTGGACCAGCCTGCTGGCGCGCGATGGAACAGCCCTGGAGCAACACTACCGTAAAATCCTCGAAACGCTTGGCTCAAGTGGCGGCATGTTGGGCATTATTTTTCGCAAAGCCATCAATAAAATCCAAAATCCTGCCCACCTGCGCCGCTTAATTGTGGACCTGATCGACCGCGAAGCCTGGACGACGCTGGACGCCGATGTAAAGGGCGACGCGTACGAGGGTTTGTTACAGAAGAACGCTGAAGATACCAAAAGCGGCGCGGGCCAATATTTTACTCCGCGCTCTCTCATTCAAGCTATTGTCGATGTTATGCATCCCACGCCCGCTATGCGCATCTGCGATCCGGCCTCTGGCACAGGGGGCTTCCTGCTCGCGGCCTACGAATACATCGTGCATCATTATCCTCATTTAGAGCGTGACCAGCGCCGTTTCCTGAAATATGATGCCTTCCGTGGCTGGGAGATCGTTGACAATACCGCGCGCCTCTGCCAGCTTGCTAAGCACGCCGGGCGAACACTTTGATATGGTGCTGACCAATCCTCCCTTTGGACGCAAGAGCAGCGTTACCTTCATCAACGAAAAGGGGAAAGAGGAGCGCGATGCCAATGTGATCGTGCGCGACGATTTCTGTGCGCGCACCAGCAACAAGCAGCTCAATTTCCTTCAGCACGTCAAATCATTGCTGGCACCCAATGGACGCGCGGCGGTCGTCGTGCCCGATAATGTCCTGTTTGAGGCTGGAGCCGGTGAACTTGTACGACGCAATCTGCTACAAGAATGCGATGTACATACGCTGTTGCGCCTGCCTACGGGTATCTTCTATGCCAACGGTGTAAAGGCGAACGTCCTCTTCTTTGATAAGAGACCAGGGAGCGCCGAACATCAAACGGAACGTCTCTGGGTCTATGATCTACGTACTAATAAGAATTTCACGTTGCGTAACAATCCGCTCACGCGCAAGCACCTTGATGAGTTCGTCGCTTGCTATAATCCTGAGAATCGCCATCAACGCCAGGAAAGCGAGCGTTTCCGTTCCTACGGTTATGAAGAACTACTCAAACGCGACAAGGTGAGCCTGGACCTGTTCTGGCTGCGCGATAAGAGCCTGGAGGATGCCGAGGATCTGCGCTCCCCAGATCTCATTATCGCCGATGTCATTGAGGACCTCCAGGCTACCATCGAACAACTGACTATTATCACAGAGGGTTTCAAAAAGCGGAATGGTCGAGCATTAAAGAACAGGCAGCAATAGGATATTTCTTTTTTATCCTCTCTTATACTTCTTCGTCGTCCTGTCTGCTCCACTGTCATTGAATGCTGTCAGCAAGCGGCGAAAAAGATCCGTGTAGGGCCAGAACAAGGCAATGGATAGCTCCACCGGCTTTGAGGAACTCACTCACCGGCGATATGCAAATCGTGAAGCCCCAACGCTCAAGAATGCGTCCCACACGTAAAGGACAGGAGGGCATGATGATCGTCTTCCCTACAACAACGGAATTTGCACAGAAGGTCAAAGCTTCCTCTGATTCCAGTACAAGAGCTTCGGGTACAAGCTTCTCTATAAGCTTACAACTACGACGGGACCAGGCGCAAGGGGCAATGATAGCCCTACGATCATCGAGTGGACAGAAGGATAGATCTAAATGGTAGAGGCGAGCATCAACAAACTGGATAGGGAGTACTTTACGCTGCGACAGATTTGCCAGTGCCCGGTGAGCAGAGATGGTGGTGCGAAATCCATAACCTGCGAGTAAGTAATCGCGAAATGGATAGATATCGCTGCTCTCCAGGCTTGCCCTGGCTGCCAGAGAAAGTTCTATCACTTCATAATTTCGATTCTGCAGCCAATGTGCGCCATGCCTGGCCTCTTCTTGCCTCTGAGGGTATCGAAAGCGGCTCATGATAAAGCGCTTTCGATCGACAAGGCCGATATCGGCTGTGAAGACCATATCAGGAAGCGAGGCCACGGGATGGATAAACTCGACAGCGGCTCCGGCCTCCTGAAGATTGGAGACAAGGGTGTTCCACTGCTTTCTAGCTAGATCAAGATCTGGCTGGACCGCTCGCTTCATCCAGGGATTGATCTCATACAGGACGCCGAAGTGATCCGGTGGACACATAAGAAAGTTCCGATATTGCGAGCTTGAGTATTCATCGCTTATTTGTGAAGAATATTGGATCTGCCGTGAAACACTCATGAAAGTCCCCCTTAATTGTATATATAAGTGCTGTCCAGACATGTGCATATATTAACTAAGAACGCCGCTATGAGAAACCTGGCCTGCCGTTTCCTCTTGTACCCGCATCATACTCAGCCTCAAGCATTCAGCCAGGTCCTGGATATGGTCGGTGACACAGGACATATGTGTGCCTGGAACAAAGTGGGTCTCTATATCCTCGCTCTTTTTTGCCTGGGTTACCGGCTGCCACGAATTTTCCATGCCAGGCTCTTCACGCGCCCAGTAGAAGGTAATCTTGCCAGCGTAAATGCCCGTTTCGTATTGCGATACCAGCCAGGTGAATGCGCCCACATAGTCGTTATGAAGGGCTTCAACCGGCGGGAACATCGCTTTGAGTCGTGGATCAATTGCCAGTAATTGGTCGAAATCCTGAACCCGACTGCTGGAGGGATACAGATGTCTGTATATATGCCGCAAGGCGTGTCGCATGTGGAGGAACAGGATGGCTTGCATCTTCACCCCAAGTCGCAGTGACTTGCTAATAAGACTGCCCAGAGTGCGTAGCGTTTTGAACTGCACGGGAATAGAAGGGTTGATGAGAGCCAGGAAGTCAACATGCTCTCCCGCCGCCTCAAGCTGGCGGGCCATTTCATAAGCCAGGAGACCACCATTACAAAAACCTGCAAGCAGGTACGGGCCCTCCGGCTGAACGGTGCGCATCGACTCAATATGCGCTGCCGCTATCTCCTCAAATGAGGGGAGGGTCTGCAGGCCACCAAACTTATAGGGTTCCAGCACATAGAAGGGCTGGTCGGGCCCTAATGCACGCGCCAGTGAGAAACAGTAGAAAGCCCCACCGGTCCAATCTCCATGTAAGAAGAAGAGAGGCCGTTTCGATCCTCCAACCTGAACCGGCAGGAGCGAGGTTCGAGCGCCCACTTGCTCTTGCTGCTGAAGAGCTTCAGCGAGCCGTTCAATAGTCGGCCCGGAGAAGAGAGTGGAGAGGGCAATTCTCTTTCCGAAGGTGTGCTCGATGTGGTCAACAAGGCGAGCCGCAAGTAAAGAGTGTCCTCCCAGGTAGAAAAAGTTATCCTTGATGCCGATGGGACGGACATCCAACAGCTCTTCCCACATCTGCACCAGTTGCTGGTGGATCAGCAATTTCGGAGCCACAAAGGTTTCTTCCTCCGTGCGTTTGACCACTTCAGGTGCAGGCAGGGCACGGCGATCCACCTTGCCGCTGGAGAGCAGCGGCAAGCTCTCCAACTGCACTATCACCGTCGGAACCATGTACGCCGGTAGTTTCTGTTGCAGGTAGTGGCGCAGCTCATGGCTGGACAGCGACTCCTTGCCAGTTGCGACTATATAGGCCACCAGGGATTTCTCCCCGGCTCCGTCTTCCTGTGCCAGCGCCACGGCGTCGCGCACCTGGGGATGCCGGGTGAGCACCTCTTCGATCTCTCCCAGTTCGATGCGGAAGCCACGCAGCTTGACTTGCTGATCCATCCGTCCCATATATTCGATGGTGCCATCGGGCCGATAGCGCGCCAGGTCTCCGGTTTTATAGAGCCGTGCTCCTGGCTCAGAACCAAAGGGATCGGCGATGAAGCGCTCGGCAGTCAATGCTGGACGATTAAGGTAGCCGCGAGCCAGCAGCGGCCCTCCAATGTGGATCTCGCCTGGCACTCCCACCGGAACAGGATGGCCAGCCCGATCCAGAATGTAGATCGTGCGGGGAGGAACCGGTCGTCCTATCGGCACGCTCGGCTCAAGCAGTTCGTGCTCACCGTCGTGTGGAAGCTCATAGAGGGTGGCGGTGATGGTTGTTTCGGTAGGACCATAGGCATTGAGCAGGCGGGCCGAGCGCAGGGGGGTTTGCCTCCATCCCTGTACCATCTCGGGCAGCAGCCGATCTCCTCCCACAATCACCAGCCGGAGTTGATGATCTTGTAACTGCTCTGGCTTTTTGATCCATTCCCGCAACGCCTGCTGCCAGTAGGCCGGGGGCAGATTGATGACGGTGAGCCCCTGCTGCTTGATGTGGCGGAGCAAGACCGCGGGGGACCAGATCTCTTGCCCGCGCACCACGAGCCGGGCCCCGACCAGCAGGGTGGGCAGGATCTGCTCTAAGGAGGCATCAAAGGTGATGTTACTAAACTGGAGGACGCGGTCGTACGGACGCAGCTCATACAGTTGGGCGATGCTCCGACAATGGGTAGCGATGGCCTGATGAGGAATGAGCACGCCCTTGGGCTGACCGGTCGATCCCGAGGTATAGATCACATAGGCCGACTGTTCTGCCTGCACCTTGCTGAGGGGATTGGTCTCGCTCTGCTGGCTAATCGCCTGCCAGTCGCTATCCAGACACACCGGGTGCGTCTGCTGCGCTGGAAGCCGATTCAGCAGACGCCGCTGGGTCAGCAGCACCTGCATGTGACTGTCGGCCAGCAGGAAGGCCAGCCGCTCGCGCGGGTAATCTGGGTCCAGCGGTACATAGACACCCCCGGCTTTGAGAATGGCGAGCAAGCCCACGATCATCTCTAGCGAACGCTCCAGGCATACTCCCACCATCACCTCTGGTCCCACACCCAACTGCTGTAAATGATGGGCGAGCTGGTTAGCACGCGCATTGAGTTCGCGATAAGTCAACTGTTCGTGCTCACAGAGCAGGGCAATCGCATCAGGAGTACGCTCGACCTGTGCCTCGATGAGCTGATGCAGACATCCATCTTGTGGATAGGATATTCGCGTGGCATTCCAGTCAATCAGCATAGTGCGCCGCTCATCTTCCCTCATCAGCGGCAATTTCGCAATGTGCTCTCCAGGGTCAGCTACAATACCTTCCAGCAGCGTCTCCAGGTGGCCGATCATGCGGAGAATCGTTGCATCCTCAAACAGATCAGTATTGTAGATGAAGCGACCGATCAAGCCATCAGCACGCTCATCGAGTTCGACCGAAAGATCGAACTTCGTTGTGTAGGTCTGCACATCCATTTGAGAACAGGTCCAGCCGGCAGGGAGCCTGGGCAGCGAAGGCTGATAGGAGAATATCACCTGGATCAGCGGAGTGTAGCTAAGTGAACGCTCAGGTTGCAATTCCTTCACCACAAATTCGAAGGGCACCTCCTCGTGACGACGAGCTGAGATCACCACCTCACGTACACGACCAAGCAGCTCGCGGAACGTCGGATCGCCTTCCATATTCGTGCGCAGCACCAGGGTATTCAGGAAATACCCGACCAGTCCTTGCACCTCAGGACGCTTCCGATTCGATGTGACAGTTCCTATCACCAGATCGGTCTGGCCCGTGTAGCGATGCAGCAGCGTCTGAAAGGCCGTCGTCAACGTCATATACAATGTCACTCCCTCCTGACTGCTCAATGCTTTCAGACCGTCAGTGAGATGGCGGGAGAGTGTAAATGCTTGCATCGAACCGCGCGAGCTCTGGACAGCCGGACGTGGCCGATCGGTGGGCAATTCCAGCACTTGAGGAGCACCGGCCAGTTGCTGTTTCCAGTAGGCCAGCTCGTGCGCGAAATCCTCTTTTTGCTGGGACTCGCGTTGCCAGGTAGCGAAGTCAGTGTATTGGATAGGCAATGGAGCAAGTGGCGATGGTTCGCCATGAGAAAATGCCTCGTAAAGCGCGTGCAATTCAGGCAAAAAGATCTGGTTGATGGCAACGGCATCAAAGATGATGTGATGCAGCGTCATAAACAGGCGGTGATCGTTCTCATTGAGATGAACGAGTAGAGCACGCAGCAAAGGACCATGAGCAAGGTCGAAAGGCGGTATCGCCTGCCCAGTAGCCAGCCGGATTGCCTCGCCTTCTCTTTCGCTTTCAGGAAGATTGCTCAGGTCTAGCACCTGCAGATCTAATGGCATAGCAGGCTGGACGACCTGGACAGGTTGTTCATCAAGCACCGGAAAGATGGTACGCCAGGCTTCATGACGATTGATAAACTCATTCAAGCTCTTTTCAAGGAGAGGCACATCAAGGGCACCAGGCAGACGGAGCGTCACGCTCTCGTTATACGCAGGAGTATCAGGTGCCAGTTGAGCCAGGAGCCAGAGCTGCTGCTGTCCAAAGGATAGAGGAGCCGGGTCTGTTGAAGAGCGCCTGGGAATAGCACTAACGGCGCTGGCTGCCTGCGGTAGATTTCCACGCAAGTATCTGTCAAGGAGGGCGCGCCTGGCCTCAGAAAGATCCGTCACTTTTGTCATTATATTCAATCCCTTCGGGCGAGGAATCATTGATGAAGTGAAAACTTCGAATATCAAAAAGTAGAGAGGTACATTTTACATATACTGATATACGACAAACGAGCACATTTTTTGCCCATATAGCTGATAAAACAATAAAGGGACCCTTCTCCTACGAATAAAGGCAAGGAAAGCTAGCAGGATATTTCCCTCTTATCGCGACCGCTTACTACCTTGTCAGGCAAAGAGAGGAAGCAGAAAAATTTCTTCTATTCACTTTTTACAATAAGGAAAGATAACAAATTACCACCTTAGAAGTCAATATTAAAATTATGTAAAATGGGAGAATTTATGAGGGAATAGGTTGAGATACATTAACGGCACCCTTCTCTGAGCTCTGTTAGTAGTCAAAACACCAGGATCGGGTGTGAATTCGGTGAAAAAGGGGTGTGAATACAGTGGAGAACATACATTCTTATGTTCTCGGGGGGGCAGAATCTTACACCTTGTTTTACCTATAGTGCCATCCGGATGTAAAAAATACTAAAATACAGCCAGGTTACTTTATATATATACATCAAATGCAGCAAAATCTATTATTACATCGAGTAGATTGTCATCACTAAAACCATGTTCACCCGGCGAGAAAAGCTACGAACAGCGTAACAAGGCCAGCCGTGCGCATGCTATCACCTACATAGAGATAAAGCACCCTCGCCTGCTCGAAATACCAGGGCGTGGTGACCGCGATCCCAAAGGTGATCAACAGAAAGGCGAGACCCATGAGAAAACTGAAGCGCGTCTCCTTCTGCATAAAGATGACTGCGTAGTTCAAGCAGATGGCAAAACAGATCACACTGCGCAGAAAGCTCACTGAAGCTTCTACAATGGGGTTGGAGAGTTGTGGCAGCAGCGGAGTCAGAAATAACATCACCAGCAGGAGCCCCGCGCAGATCACTAGCCAGCGCTTCACCAGATACATATATTTTACCGAACTACGGAGGGAGCATAGGAAAATGAAGGTGTAACTCACAACCTGGGCGGTATAGCGAAACCACTTCGTACTGAATTTACCCACAAAGTAATTATCGCCAATGAGTCCGATAACGCCCACAAACGCAATGATGGCCATCGACATCCCCAGAATGAAGAGCAGGTCATTGCCCGAACGGGAATAGCGGTTGAAAGCGCGTAACGCAATCAAAAAGGAGATGGAAGCCTGGGCTATCAGGAGGAGAGTAGTGATTTCTGTTGAGTTCATATAGCAATACTCCTTTCTTCCTAATGCAAGGAGGGCCAGTGATTTGCTCTACCGGGTGGAGAGAAGCTGGTCGCTCTCCACCACGTGCCCCATTGCGTCATAGAACTGAATGAAGCCTTGTTTACGTAGTAGACACAAAATCTTGAGGGCTTCACTCATCTCCAGCCTGGTAACAGTGGCAAGGTTCGTGATCGTTTTCCTGCCGTCGATGGCAGCGTAGAGCCGGCGCACTGACCCATCCTCAAGGACGGTAGAGTAGGCAAAGGGATTGTTCGCCCGCATCGCCTCGTTGTCTGGATTGCGATGGGGAATAAGCTTCGCCGAAGCTGGCAACGTGCGCGAGATAAAGGCAGGGGGAAACGCACTGTGGAAGGGCTCAGGAAGGACCTCCCAGACCGTTTGTACCAGTGTTTCCAGGCTAAAGGGCCTGTGCAGGTAGCGGTCTGCGCCCTGACGCAGCCCATATACTTGATCGAAGGGAGCGTTCCTGGCGCTGATGAGAATAACACACAGCAAATGCCTGGGAAATCTCTGCCGCACAAATCGACAGACCGCATAGCCGCTCATGTCTGGCAGATGCGCATTCAGAATTAGGCACTGCGGTTGAAGAGTCATGACCCTTGCGAGACCCTCCTGTCCGTTGAGCGCGATATGTACGTCATATCCTGCGCTCTTGAGGGCGGTGACGATAAAGAGGCAGCCCTCGATGCTCTCATCGACGACCTGAACTCGCGGGCTATGCATCACAATCCCTGCCTTTCTTTTCATACTGTCCGTAATCAGAGAATCTAGTATCAGATAGTAACACCGTTATTCAGGTCGCTTTTTACTGGAAGGTACTTTAGGACATTCTGTCGAGACCCCACAACCGCTATTACTTTCGTGCCTGTGAATAGTCCAGTAGCAGGTGAATGTGAGATACTTACCCACAACGCCTGAAAATTTGTGATAAAAGGATGATCAACGCTATGCTGATAGATATCCCCGAAGACTGGCGCGCACAACTCGCCGACGAGTTCGAAAAGCCCTACTTCCAGACGCTGCAACAGTTTGTGGATGAGGAGCGACGGCAGCACACCGTCTTTCCGCCCGAAAAGGATGTCTTCTCCGCCCTGAAACTGACTCCTTACGAGCACGCAAACGTCTTCCTGCTGGGCCAGGACCCCTACCACGACAATAATCAGGCCCACGGTCTCTGTTTCTCCGTGCGCCCAGGCATTAAGCCACCGCCTTCGCTTGTTAACATCTTCAAAGAGCTGCGCAGCGACGTGGGTTTTCGCATCCCCAATAATGGCTACCTCGTCCCCTGGGCAAAACAGGGGATGCTGCTGCTCAATGCCGTGCTGACGGTGCGCGCGCACATGCCCAACTCCCACAAGGGCCACGGCTGGGAGATCTTCACCGATGCCATTATTCGTGCCGTCAATGCCAGAGAAGATCCCGTCGTTTTCGTGCTCTGGGGCGGCTATGCGCAGAAGAAACGCGTCCTGGTCGACACTGCGCGCCATACGATCATCCAGTCCGCGCACCCGTCGCCGCTCTCGGCCAACAATGGCTTCTTCGGCAGCCGACCCTTCTCGGCGATCAATAGCGCCCTGCGCGCCGCCGGCAAGCCCGAGATCGAGTGGCAATTGCCAGACCTGTAACGCTCTGGGGATCACAGCGCTCTAAACAAAAATGTAGTATTATTGATAGGAGCCCCGTTTACGGCGTCCAATAGACAGCAAGCTAAGAAAGGATGAGCGCGTGGCGGATGTCGCGGGAGCTGGCTCCCAGGGCGACCGCAAGGGTCGCCCGTACAAAAATACGGGAGGATGTTCAACGCGATCGGGTTCTGGTACGGGCGACCCTTGCGGTCGCCCTGCTGGCGGCTCGACAGCACAAACTCAGCACTTCTCCGCTTGATACGCATGGGACGCGATAAATCGGGTCCCTGCAAACAATAAACGTTTTAACGATACGAGGAGCACAGCGAGAGGGTATATTTATGACACAGAATCCAGATCAGAACGTCAACTACCAGGCACCATTCGTGCTCGGACTGGACGTAGGCACATCCTCGACGCGTGCACTCCTGTTCGACGCCACCGGCGCACCCGTTGCAGGCGTTCTATCGCAGCGCACCTATCAGCTCACCACCTCCGACGAGGGCGAGGTCTCTGTGGATGCCGATATGCTCCTCTCCGTCGTCGCCGGAACGATCGACGAGGCGCTTAAACAGGCCGGCGAGCGCACAATCGCCGCGGTCGCGATCGATACGTTCTGGCATGGCCTGCTGGGACTTGACGAGGCCGGTCGCCCACTTATGCCCCTCATTACCTGGGAGGATACGCGTCCCTACGCCGTCGTCGCAGACCTGCGCAAGCAACTGGACGAGAAGGCGATTCACGATCGTACGGGCGCGCGCTTCCACGCCAGCTACTGGACGGCAAAGCTGCTCTGGTTGGCGCAGCAGCAGCCTGACGTGTTCAAGCGTGCAGCGAAATGGCTCTCTTTCGGCGAATATATGCACCGCGAGTTCCTGGGCCGCTCGGTCTGCAGTCTCTCGATGGCCTCCGGTACCGGCCTGCTCGTCACCCGCGAGCGCTCGTGGGATGCCGAACTGCTGCAATTTCTGCACGTGCGCCCTGAGCAGATGCCTGAACTGGGCGATCTGCACGATAGTGTGCAGGGACTGACCTCCGAATATGCCAGGCGCTGGCCTGCCCTGCGCGATGTGCCCTGGTTTCCCGCGATCGGCGACGGCGCCTCGGCCTGCATCGGCTCCGGCTGCGCCACCATCGACAACTGGTCGCTCACGATCGGTACATCCAGCGCGATTCGTGTCGTCATTCCGCCCGAGCGAACGGTTCCTCCGCTCGGCCTCTGGCTCTATCTCGTCGATGCGAGGCGCGCCGTCCTTGGTGGCGCGCTCAGCGAGGGCGGCAATATGCTCAGTTGGCTGAATACCGTGCTCAAGTTGCCCGCATTGAAGGATGCGGAACCGCTCGTCGCCGCAGTGGAGCCGGACAGTCATGGTCTGACCATCCTCCCTTTCCTCTCCGGTGAACGCAGTCTCGGCTGGCACGCCGATGCGCGCATGACCATCTCAGGCATCGGCAGGCACACCTCGTCTGCCGAACTGCTGCGTGCCGGCATGGAAGCCCTGGCCTACCGCCTCGCCATGGTCTACGAGCAGATCTGCTCCGCCTTGCAGATCGAGCGCGACGCGCCCAGAGTGATCGGCAGCGGCGGCGCCCTCCTCGGCTCGCCCCTTTTGCAGAGCATCGTCGCGGATGCGCTCAACGCCGCCATCTATCCCTCGCGCAACCAGGAAGCCTCTGCGCGCGGAGCCGCCCTGCTTGCCCTCGAAGCAATGAACATCATACCGGATGTCGCCCAGGTCGCACCCGCCCTGGACGAGCCCACGAAGCCCGACGCGGAGAGGAGCAAACGCTATCAACGGGCGATGGAGAGGCAGAAGAAGCTGTATGGGCTGTTGCTCGGGAATCTGGAGGGGATGTAAGTCCTTAAGTTATGGAGTATCTTTCGTCAGACCTGCATCTCTGGCACGTATAATCGCTTCCGCGCGTCCGGCCACTTGCAGCTTGCTGAAGATCGTGGAGACATGGTTGCGTACGGTCTTGGGACTCAGGACGAGATGCTCGGCAATCGCCGGATTGGTATAGCCCTGCGCGATGAAGGTCAGGACCTCCCGTTCGCGCTCGGTTAATTCGGGAAAGAGGTGAGTGGGCTGTGAGCTGGAGCGCGGCGTTCCAAAATAGTTCATTAAGCGGTGCGCAATCGCCGGGCTGAAGGTCGCCTCTCCCTTGCTTATGCTGGTAATCGCTCGTATCGCCTCATCCCCCTCTGCTCCCTTGAGCAGGTAGCCACGTGCTCCCGCGCGCATCGCGGCAAAGACCGATTCATCGTCGTCGAACATGGTCAACATCAGGATACCTGCCTGGGGCGTTGCTGCCAGAATACGGCGCGTCGCCTCAATCCCGTTGAGTCCTGGCATATTCACATCCATCAGAATCACGTCTGGCAGCAATTGGGTCGCCAGGGCCACCGCCTCCTCGCCAGAGGTGGCCTCGCCAACCACCTCCATTAGCGTAGCCTCCGCCAATAGAAGAGCTCTCAGGCCATAGCGGAATACCGGATGGTCATCGGCAATGAGGACACGAATACGACTCATAGCGCACCTTCCCCTTTCTGTGCAGTCTCGTCCTCCTCTCGTTGTCCTTCCGGGAGCGGGAAGTGCGCACACACCTGCGTTCCCCCCTTTGGTATAGTCACAATGAGGCACGTGCCACCCAGTTCCTCTGCCCGCTCGTGCATGGAGCTGAAGCCTACGCCGCCGCGAACCCCTCCTGGCGGCAATCCCTGCCCATTGTCTCTCACCTCCACTACCAGGTCATCTTGCACATGAAGATGAACGGTCGCCTGGGTGGCATGGGCGTGACGCACAATGTTGGTCAGCGCCTCCTGGACAATTCGATAGCAAGCAATCTCAATCGCGGCAGGCAGAGGGGGAAGCGCCTCCGGTGCATCTAGCGTCAGCACGATGCCGCTTGCCTGGTACTGAGCCATCTGCTCCTGTAAAGCGGCCAGTAAGCCGAGGTCGTCGAGAGCTGGGGGACGGAGTGCATATACCAGGCGACGAATATCGGCAATCGCTTCCTGTGCATGGGTGGTGGCATCGATCAGCAGGTGTTCTGCCGTATCGGGGTCCTGGCGCAGCAGCTTCTTGATCGCGGACAGAGTAAATGTCTGGCTCGACAGTTGCGGACCCAGTCCATCGTGTAAATCTCGGCGCAGGCGACGCCGCTCTTCTTCACGTGCGGTCACCAGGTGCTCTCGTGAGCGTTGCAGGTCGACCGTCAGTTGTTGCAGGTCAGCCAGCAGGAGGGCTGAATGCAGAGCCATGCCAATCTGGGGAGCCAGATCGCGCACGAGCCGCAGGTCCGCAGGTGTCAGTTCCTCGCCGCGCTGGCGTGGGGAAAGCACCAGTTCACCCAGGTGCTTGCCTTGATGAACCAGCGGAACCCGTGTGTCTGCTGCACTCCCTCTGCTTGTTCCAAAGGCAGCCACCAGCAGCGATGACTCAGCGCCAGGTGGGATCTGCTCCCGCTTCCAGACAATAGCGACGTGGGGGAGCTTGAGGGCCTGAGCCACGGTCTCCACAATCGTGGGCAGTACGGTATCAGCGGGCACCGTTTCCTGCAGGCGTTGCCCCAAGCGCGAGAGCACGCGATAGGGCTCGTTGCGATCCCCAAACATCAAGCGGTTCACTCCGTGCTGCAACCATTGGCGCAAGGGTTGAAACAGAACGGCAATCAGTGCAGTCGCCAGCAACGAAAAGAACAGGTCGTTCTGAGCGCGCAAGAGGCTGCTGGCCCCAAAGACGACCAGCACATACAAGCCCAGCGTGCTTACTGTGAGCAGAGTATAGACCAGCGTGCGGTTGATGATAATGTCGATGTCCCAGAGCCGGTACCGCAGCAGGGCGATGCCGATGCCCAGAGGAATGGGCACGTAAGAAAGCACCAGGGCGGCTGGCCCAGAAAGCTGGTACCAGGAATCTGGACGGTTAAGGGGAGAGATGACCAGGGGCAGCAGACTCCAGACTATAGAGAACGCCAGGGTCATCGCAAAGCCAAAGGCAAACCATTTGATTTGCAGACGTTGTAGGGGTGAAGCAACGACGCGGTAGCGATAGATCTGCGTGCCGACCGCGCTGCCATAGACAACGAAGGTTTCAAGCTGGCCCAGCAGCGGAGGCCAGTTATCGATATTGTAGGGATAGGGCAAGACAAAGAAGCCCATCTGGATCACGAAAAGAGACGTTAACATCCAGGACCAGCGCGGCACAAAGTGCCCATCCGGGAAGGTGTAGAAGAGGATGCCCAGCGCGGGCCATTGCATTATGGCCAACAGCCCGACGATGAGATTCGCAAGGAAAGGGAGGTGAACAATCAGATGCACTTCCGAACTGCCAAAGCAGCCAAAGGTGATCAAGAGCAGCGAGACGAAGAGTCCCATGAACTCAGCCGATTTGTGCCAGAAGATCAGTGCCCCCACACTCAAGAACAGCAGGGTCACGACCAGATCGCAGCCCAGCGCATAGAGCGCATAGCCGTCCAGCGAAAAGCCGTAATGAGAGAGGGCAGGCAGTTGCGCGGAACGGAGCTGCAGATAGTTGCAGCTCACTCCCGTCGGATCACTACAGGCCGTATGAAGCAGGGCAATGAGTGCTGGGAGATTGACCAGCAAAATGCCGATCTCGAACAGGACGAGCAGCAGCCAGAGCGCCCGTGCGATTACGAGGACACGCCCATGCAAGCGCGTCTCGGTTCTCCTCGTCTGTTCTCCATTGGCTGGGGAAGCTTCTTGCAGTGCTTGCCCTTGTGACTGGTTGAGGTGCATCATCGCCCGTTCCTATTCCTACGCGTCGGTTCTCTCCTTTAAAAGCTTTATTGATATTGACAGACTAGCTCATTTCCCTTGAAGGGAGCATACACAATGATGTACTAAAAAGCAATCCATTATCATCAGAGGTTTCTCAGCGAAGCACTTCTTGAAGGGAAGCTTCTACTTCTGCAACATTCTGCTGTCGAGCCAGGATCGTGCCAACCCCACCGTACGCAATCGCTGCGGCAATGGTACCCACCAGGCCCAGGAGCGTGAACAGCAGGCCTGAGAATTCTGTCGATGGGCTGAGGATTCCCGAAACAATGAGTAGGGCACCGACTAACGGTGGAAAGACCTTCGCCCGTATGACAGCGATCCCCAGCAGAAGAGGTCCGATGACACCCAATGCTGCTGAACCCAGGCCGAAGAGACCGAAACTTGTTTCAAAAAACCCAGCGTTGATGAGATTTGGTGCTTTTTCAGCAAGCAATGGCATGATAGAGACGAAGTAGGCAACCATTGCCATGCCCAGAAAGCTGCCCAGTACCACGAGGAATACACCGATGAGTCCCAACAGAGTTCCGCGTCCTCCAGCCTGGCGCAGGTAGAGTGCTGGCAAACCAAGCAGAACCAGTGCCAGGACGACGAAGACCAGACTCCAGTAGGTTGACCACAGCGGGTTTTGTATGGTGCTGGGCGAAGCGGTGAGACTGCTATCGAAGAAGAGCGTCATGAGGCCTGCGATGATACTGACCACAGCCCCCAACAGCAAGCTGATGCCACTCAAACGATACAGTTTTGTAGAAGACATAATTTCTTTCTCCTTTTATCCGCTTATTCGGAAGATACCTCTGATGGAGCTACCGCAGGGATATCCAGCCACGACTGGCTTCTTACCAGCCTATCCCGCACTACTGCTTGTACGTACATACATCGTGTACTCTGTCACAAGCATACCTGTTGAAGAGACATTTGTGATGGGACTGCTGTCCCGATTCTTTTGAGAAGAAATGTCCCTGGTTGCTCTCCGACGCCGGGACACCATGTCCTAAGCCTCCACCACCCGAAACACGCCCATCACATAGCGGTCCGGTCGCACCAGGATGTACAGATCGCGCTCATCTCCCAGGAAAGCGCCGATCTGCCGTTCAATATCCATGACACACGTACAATGATCGGCAGTTTTACATTCGCGCGCTCCGACAGGCTGTACGCAGACAAACTTTACGCCCAGCCTGCTCCACACCTCGTGCTCTACGCCCAGAAAAGCCTCCGCCGGATCTTCACATAATCTCAGGAGAGCAAAGCCATCACCCAGCACATCGTCCAGCAGCACTCGCTCTCCCGTCTGCGTCGAAACGTGTGGCTGGGGAAGAAACGCGCCCGTCAGCTTTCTATCTGTCCCCTTTCCGGCGAACAAAAAGCCACGGCGGTAGCGCGGCTGCGGCTTGACGCGCATCTCCCGCATCGCCTCGCGCGCGGGCGCTATCCTGTTCACCGCCTGGAAGAAGAGGTCGCGCAGGAACGCAATGCGCCGTCGTGTGGGCATGATAATCTGACCGAGCAGCCAGGAGAAGACAATCATCTGCTCCGCGTGGGGCTGCCGCTCTACCTGGTAGCTTGCCAGCAGCGAGGGATGCGCCTTGCCCTGTAGGACCAGTTGTAGCTTCCAGCACAGGTTATGGGCGTCGCGCAGACCGGCGTTCATGCCCTGCCCCCCGAAGGGCGGCATGAGGTGGGCGGCGTCACCCATGAGGAAGACGCGACCCTGCGAAAACTGCGGAGCGACGAGCGCATGGAATGTGTAGATCGTCTGGCGCATGATCTGGAGTTCGGACATGGGTTGTCCGCCGTAGTACCCGCGCGGCATGCTTCTTCTGGCGCGTCGGATCAGCATGCGTACGGTCTCGCTTTGCAGCAGGTCCTCTTCGCGCTCGCCCGGCAGGAGCATGAACTCCCAGCGTCGCTGCCTGCCCGGCCCCGGTACGCTCACCGCCGGGCGGCCAGGATTGCAGAAGAAGATAATGGTGTCGGACGGCTCACTATCGCCTTCGCAATCAACCACCAGCCACCTCTGGCCTGCTCCGACCCTGCGCGCGCGATCGACTGTACGCAAGATCGGCGCGCGCATGGCAATATCGAGCGCACGCCGTATTTCGCTCTTCCCGCCATCACAAGCCAGCAGATAAGCGCACTCCACCTCCACCAGCGCTCCATCGGGCGTGCGAACGGTGATGCAGACCCGCTCATCGTCCTGTTCGAACGCGACCATAGTATGCTGGAAGAGAACTCTTACGCAAGGGAAGCGCTCAAGCCCGCGCAGTAGTATGCGCTCGAACGTTGGCTGGTGGAACGTCGCGATGAGCGGGAAGCCGTTCCTGCGCCCCGTCGGCTCCGCCCGCGCGAGGAAGCGTCCTCCCGAAATGTAGTGAGCTTTAACGTCGAGTCGCACATGCGCAAGCACTTCTTGCGCCAGCCCCGACGCCTGACAAACGCGCATCCCCTCGTCATCGAGCGCGATCGCCCTGGGAAACTCGTAAACCCCCGCGTTGCGCTCAACAACCAGCGTCTCAACCCCCGCTATCCCCAGCAAGTTTGCCGCCGCAAGCCCCACCGGTCCCGCTCCCACAATCACTACGGCGGGCTTGTGAACCGCCACGGGCTTGTGAACCGCGCCCCTACCTGGGATGGCGGGCTTGTCGGGCTGGGCATCTATATTCGCCCCCAACGACGCTTCCGTGTCCTTGTACGGGCGACCCTTGCGGTCGCCCTGTTTGGACGCCTCCAAAGGTGAATAGTAGGGATGGGGCTTGTCCCCATCCTGTCCGGAGTCGGGGAGCTTGCCCCCATCCGGTCCGGAGTCAGGGGTCATGCCCATAGGAGAGGTCCTCTGGAGGCCGGATGGCTCTCTCCCCGACACATTTTTTCCCAATTCTACAATCGAGGTAGGGACCAGCCTTGGCGCGTCCGATTTATCCTTTCCTCTTCCTTCATGACATCCCGAAACGTGGAGGAAATTGATAAATCGGACGCGCCAAGGCTGGTCCCTACCCCAAAAATAATCTCCCTGAAATGTGTTGGGGAGAAAGCCATCCGGCCCAGGATCAGGAATTATGCCCATAAGATATGGTCCCCTATGTGCCGGATAGGGGCAAGCCCCATCCCTACTTTGCAACTCTCGCTCCACGTCACGCCCCCTTCTTGATTGCCAGCACAGTGTTAGCGCCGCCGATACCGCGCCCGCCGATGAGCACGACGCGCCGCTCGTCCAACTCCCTTGCCCAATCGCGCACAATATCCAGATCGTAGGCGGGGTCCAGTTCCTCGCAGTTGATCGTAGGCGGGATGCAGCCGTGTTTGAGCGCCAGAAGCGCCGTCGTGGTATCGATCGCGCCGGCGGCGGCATAGCCATGGCCGATCGTCGTACGCGGCGCGCTCACCGGGATGCGCGCGAGATCGTCTCCCAACGCCATGCGTAGAGCTGCCACTTCTCCCCGGTCTGAGGAGGGATTGGCGCGCCCATCCAGTTGCATATAGGCGATATCCTCGGGCCGCACATTGCCCTCGCGCATAGCAAGCTGCATGGCACGGGCATAGTACTTCCCGCTCTCCGAAGGGATGTGCAGCCCGTCGGCATCGCTGGTCTGGCCGTAGCCAAGCACCTCGCCGTAGATGGGAGCGTTCCTCTGCACCGCGTGCTCGTAGTCCTCCAGGATACAGATGGACGCGCCCTCCGCTAGAAGCAGGCCTGCCGCGCGCCTGTCGAAAGGGCGATAGGCGTTGAGATCGCTCGTCGTGACGCACTGGCCCTGGTACGAGAGGGCCTGCAAGATCAGGGGATGCAGAAACGCCTCGCAGCCTCCGGTGAGAATGATATCGGCGGTGCCGCGCCGAAGCGCGCTGGTGGCTAAGCCCATTGCGTCCAGTCCGCTCACGGCGTCGTTGATGGGCGTCTTGCAGTAGCCCTGGATGTTGTAGCGAATGGCGGCCTGCCCTACGTTGGCGACGCTGAGCCAGGCAATCGCCGTATAGGCGCTCACGAAGCGCGGACCCTTCGTGTAGAGCGTCTGAAGCTGCTTCAATACGAAATCGATCCCGCCCAGGGAATTGGCGATGACCGCGCCTATGCGCTGCGGGTTTTCCTGCTCCATGACCAGCCGCGCGTCCTCTATGGCCTCCTGCATTGCCGCGAAGGCGAAGTGCGTCATGCGATCAGTCCGGTTCAGGAGCTTACGCTCGGCGTACTCCTCGGCCACGAAATCGGGGATGGAGCCAGCCGCCCACGTTGTGTCGGATATGTTGTTGTCTCGCACGTGCTTGATGCCAGAGATGCCCTGACTTGTTGCCTGCCAGAACGCCTCTTTGCCGATGCCGTTGGGTGCTACCACTCCGAGCCCTGTAATGACGACGCGGCGCTTGTTATCATCTGCCATGCTGTTGTGTCCAGTCGGGTCGTGCAAAAACGAGTGCACTGTTAACGCCACCAAAACCGCTTGAATGCGTAAGCGCAACGTCAATGCGAGCCGATCGTGCGCGTTCTGGGACGTAATCGAGGTCGCAAGAAGGGTCGCTCTGTTCCTGGTTGAGCGTGGGAGGGATGAGCTGCTGATCAAGGGCGAGCGCGGTGACTGCCGCTTCGATGGCGCTGGCCGCTCCTTGAGTATGGCCGATCATCGATTTAGTCGCGCTGATTGGGATCTGATAGGCGTAGTCGCCGCCTCCGCCATGGCCTGGGTCAGGAGCTGTTGCAAGGGGGCTCCGTTTCCAGGTAGGGCCGTCATATGGTGCGCGCTGCTGTTCGAGGCAAATGCGATAATCTCGGCGTAGATGTGCACTCCTCGCGCCTGCGCCAGATCGAGATCTTCCAGGAGCAGGACCGCAGCGCCCTCGGCCATGACGAAGCCGTCGCGCTGCGCATCGTAGGGGCGCGAGGCGCGCTGTGGCTCTTCGTTGAAGTGCGTGCTGAGGGCACCCATGACGCAGAAGACATCGAGCCCGATCGGACTGATGGCGGAGTCGGTCCCTCCGGCCAGCATACGGTCGACGCGCTCCTCCTGAATGGCCCAGTACGCCTGCCCGATCGCATCGGCCCCGGCGGAACAGCCCGTTGCGATGACCATACTGGGACCGTGCAGGCGATGGTGCGTGGCGATGCAGGCGGAACTGGCGTGTGGCATTAGCAGGCTGGCGGAGATCGTGTCGTTGTCGAGTGGCGCAAGCTGCTGAGTCCCGTTGTCGGTTAGCTCGCGCCACATGCGTTCACCCTCCTCGACGTAGGCCATCGCCGCTCCTATATAGACGCCTGTATGCTCCCGTTCCTCTTCGCTCAAGGAATCGGTCAGGCCCGCGTCCAGCATTGCCAGGTTGGCGGCGGCGATGGCGAACTGTGTGCCACGGTCCACGTGTTGATATTCGTCGGGCGTTAGACCGAGCTGCTCAGGTGCAAAGTCTGCAACCTCGCCAGCGATGCGCGATGGTAAGACGCTGGCATCGAAGCGGGTGATCAAGCGTATTCCTGAAAGGCCAGAGATGCAGGCGTGCCAGAATGCCTCTTTTCCAATCCCATTCGGAGCAACAACTCCAAGACCAGTGATTGCGACTCTACGCGATAGGCGTGGCCCTGCTTCACTCATCAAAATCTCCTATATTGTCGATTGCTCTATCGGTCCGTGCCGTGCGCTTAAAAATGCTTCCAGCAAGGGAGTCACAGCTTCAGCACGCGAGTACATAAAGAAACGCTCTCTACCAGGAATGACGGAGTAGCCAGCGCACATGGGTAGCTGATCGGCCAGCCAGCGCGTTTTGCTCTCTGGCGAGAGCGCGTCGTCCGCGCGGTTGATGAGCAAGACGGGCATGGTGAGCTGTTGGATGCGTTCGCGAATGTCGAAGTAGTGGATGATGGGCAGCACCGAAAACTTGTAGATGAAAGGCCATTGCCGGATCTTCTTAAACTGCTCTTCGATGAGCTCGCGTGGCAGAGCTGGTACACTCCTGTTCGTTTCGTCGTGCGCTACAATATACCTGACCACGATGCGACGCAGAAACCAGGCAGGCAGGACGCGTTCGATGGGGAAGCGCAGAAAAAGGTCGTGCAGCAGCCAGATGAAGGGGTGCGGCGCGATCTGGTAATCGGCTCCCTGGGCGATGATGATGAGGGAGCGACAGCGCTGTGGGTAACGCAGGGCGAATTCGAAGAGGACCATCGCGGCATCACCATGCCCCAGCAGGTCTGCTTGCTCCAGTCCCAGGCTGTCAAGCACCCGGCGTAGCTCTTCGGCCCGTTCCACCAGCCCGACCGATCTGTTGCGCGACTCCTGGCGTCGGTACAGGATGACACGGCGCGACCGGCTCAGGCTGCGCACCTGGCGCGCATAGACGAACTCGAGGTGTTCGAGAATGGGCACAAAGACCAGTGGGTCCGCATTCCTGTCTCCTATGTCGATCACCGGTAGGTCGGTGTTATCGATGGAAACGCGCCGCCAGAGCCCTTCGAGGTAGTTGACATCTTCGTGAAAGGTGGCACCGTCGATGAAGAGATCGCTTTGAAAACTCAATAGTTCCTCCGCTGTAGCGAATCGTGTCGGGAAGAAACAGGCACCTGAGCAGGCTCACCAGAACGACGTATGAGAAGCATTTCCCCCAGATGCCCGGTTGTATTCAGTATATTATACGATAAAGGATTTACGCACGATCATTGTGCACGGTTTCACTGTCTACGGTTAGTGAACCTGAGTAGTTATGCTGCAAGAAAGGATAGCTATGCGGATCACCCTTCATCCACCAATCGACAGGTGGATTACGGCCTTCAACACGCATGATATTGCGACCATTGTCTCTCTCTATATGGATGACGCGGAACTCTTCGATTCGGGCATGCCTCGTCCACGTGCGGGGCGCGCGGAGATCGAGCACTGGTTCCGCTGGCGCTTTCGCAGCGTGCCGATCACATATATGCCGGTAGATCAGGTGCCCGGCGAAGATGAGCAGGTCGTCGTCTCCTGGATCGCGCGTGGCCGGGGGCCGCGTGCCCTGCTTGCGCGCCCATTTCAGGTCGATGGCAAGAGCTATTTTACGCTACGTGATGGTCTGATCCAGAAGCAACACGGCGTCTATGACCATACGTCCGTGCTGAAACAAGTCGTGCCACCGCTCAGATGGCTCCCTCCGACGGTGGCGCGTTTTGTGTATACACTTTATTTGAGACGAGGCGGTCTGTGATAACTCTTGCTTTTGTGTTGCTATATCAGGAACATATTGATATACTAAAGGCAGAAAAATCCCCGCACGATCCCAATTACTGAGCGAAAGAGGAAGGACCCATTATTATGTCAACTAATTCTGACAGCGGCTATTTTATCGACGCGGAAAGTGCTCCTGAAATGGCGCGACTCATTCAACAAGATATGGCGATGACCAGAAAGATGGGCGGTCCTCTGGCAGAGCAGGCTAATCCCTCCTCTTTCTTGCGGATTCTCGATGTTGGCTGTGGTTCGGGTGGCTGGGTGCTCGATGTCGCATTTGCCAATCCCAATGCAGAAGCGGCAGGCATCGACATCAGCAAGACGTTGATCGACTACGCCAATGCCAGAGCACGCTCACAAGGACTGCAGAATGCCTCCTTTGAGGTCATGGACGCAAGCATGCCGCTCTCCTTCACCGATCACACCTTCGATCTCGTCAATGGTCGCCTGCTCGTTGGTTCGCTCCACCGTACCGTCTGGCCGAAGCTGATCCAGGAATGCTTCCGTATCACACGCCCAGGTGGTGTGCTTCGCATGACCGAACTGGACACGAGCGGTGTGACGACGAGTCCTGCCTTTAATTATCTAGATAGCTTATTGTTAAAGGCGACGTGGCTCGTCGGCCATGGCTTCTCTTCCGATGGAAGAACGACCTGTATGACGCCGATGCTTCCAACGTTGCTGCGCAATGCTGGATACCAGCATATCCAGCATAGAGCGCATGCGATCGATGTCTCATTTGGGACAGACACCTACATGGATTTCTACCGCAATTACGAGGTCTTCTTTCAATTGACACTGCCTTTTCTTGTGTCGGTAGGTGTTGCGACGCAAGAGGAAGTGGAGCAGACCTACCAACAAATGTTGATCGACATGCAGAGTGACGATTTTAAAGGCATGTGGTACCTTTTGACGGTCTGGGGCAAAAAACCTGAGTGATCGGTAACACAACCTATTGGCTCATTTGATTGCTCTTTCCTCTATCAGGCAACACGTTCTGTCAACTCCTCCAACACCGTGTGTTCGCCTGAGATCTCTTCCAGAGACTGCTGGTTGGGCTCGGGCAGCGTCGTGATGGTCAATATCAGTCCGAGCAGCGACACGACCGCCGCGACGACCATCGCTCCGGGCAGGTGATAGGTGGCGAGCAGGTAGGGGAAGGCAAGGGCACCAATGAAGGCTCCGACCTTGCCCAGGGCTGCAGCCAGGCCGTGTGCCGTGGTGCGCACCATGACAGGGAAGATCTCTGCCGGATAGACAAAGGTGGTGACGTTGGGGCCGAACTCCGTGAAGAAGTAGCTCAGGCCGTAAACAAGCAGGAAGGGGAGCGTGATCATGGTCAAGGACGGTGCGACGGCGAGCAGGCCGTAGGCGATGAACATCATGCCGAAGCCGACGCACTGGATCCATTTGCGCCCCAGCCGGTCGATGGTAAAGGCGGCGACGACGTAGCCGGGCAGCGCCGCAACGATGAAGATGATGAGGGTATAGAGCATGTTGGTGACGAGATTGCTGTGTGAGTTCAGCGATTTGAGCACCAGAGGACTGGAGATGGTGGTGCCGTAGTAAGCGACATCTAGCAGGAACCAGGCACCGCCGGTGCCTATGAGCCAGCGCAGGTAGCGTGGCCTGAGCAGCAGATGGAGCCAGGATTTTTTGCGCGGCTCTGCTTGCACAGTGCTTGTTGTGCTTGCGAAGGCCGTTTGCGCGCCCCTCCCGTTATGGGTGACTTTGTTGACGGTATCCGCCGCGCCAGCTGCATCACCCTGCATCGCCAGGGCGAAACGCGGCGTCTCGGCGATCTGACGCCTCAGGTAGAAGGTCGCCAGCGCGGGGACGGCGCCCAGCGCGAGCATGATGCGCCAGATGAGGTCGCTGTTGAGGCCAGAGATGAGCAGGATGAGGGCCACCAGCGGTCCGAGGACCAGGCCGAGTCCCTGCATCGAGAAGACCATGGTGATCAGCTTGCCCCGATCGCGCCGGTTCGCGTATTCGCTCATCAAGGTAGCGCTGAGCGGATAGTCGCCACCGATGCCCAGTCCCAGGATGAAGCGGAAGACGAGCAACCAGACAATGCTCGGCGAGAGCGCCGAGGCCAGCGCGCCGATCGCCAGCACGACCAGTGTAAATCCATAAATGGAACGGCGTCCAACAAAGTCTGCCAGACGACCGAATATGACTGAGCCAAGCGCGGCGGCCAGCAGCGAGGTGCTCCCAATCAAGCCCGTTTCGAACGCGTTGAGGTGCCAGAGCGGCGTTAAAATCGCCAGCACGACGCCGATGATGAAGAGGTCATAGGCGTCGGTGAAGAAGCCCATTCCAGAGGTGATCATGGCCTTCCAGTGAAAGCCAGAAAGTTTGCTATCGTCGAGTTCTGCTAATAGTGCCTTCGCCCGCTCGCTATGCGAAAGCGGGCTGCTAATATTTTCTTCTACTGTCATAGTAGGTGTTTGCTCCATTCTTAATGGATAGGTTTCGTAAACGTTATCTTATGTTTTTATGATACCGCTTGTATGTTATGGGAATGTTAAATAGGGGTTAAGCGAGTGAAAAAAGAAGACCCACAGGGGATGTTATGTTGTCACGGCTGTTCCTCATTTTCCCTGCAAATCACACAGTTCTGACACCACTGAATGGACTACATTACGGTAATAGAAGTTCTTATACAAGTTACGATCGTTATATAAGACCGTTACACAAATATGGAGGGGGGCAACCATATAATACGAAGGGAGAACTGGGGATAGCAAACTTTTGTAGTGTCACTTTTGGTGAATGATGAGTTTGTCAGACGCACCTCGTATTGAACTTCAACTCAGAGAATGACATGGAAAATCTCATCAATTACCTGATTCATCAGATTTGACCAGGAGCCGTTTTATATAACACTGCTTGTTTGCCTGATACCTGGAAATGGGTCGGCACATTATTCTGTCAGATGTGACGATAGTCATGTCAGATGATGGTAGTTAATAGCAGAATCGAGAAAAAAGTATGGCTTACAGATCAACGTATTTGTCTATTATTATTCCCGTCTACAATGAAGAAGAGAACGTATCGATTCTTCATGAACATCTCAGCCAGGTCCTGATGGAACAGGACTTTTCATATGAAATCATCTATGTTGATGATGGGAGTACTGATGGGACATTTTCACGATTACAATTAATTGCGCTGCTTGATAAGCAGACGCAGGTAATACGACTACGTCGAAATTTTGGTCAGACCGCAGCCATTGCGGCAGGAGTGGACAGCAGTACAGGTGAAATCCTGGCGTTCATGGATGGCGATTTGCAGAATGATCCCATCGATATCCCCCGACTACTGGCAAAATTAAACGAGGGATACGATGTAGTAAGTGGCTGGCGTAAGAACCGCAAAGATGCTCAACTGAGCCGTAAACTTCCATCCTGGCTAGCAAATCACCTCATATCGAAAGTTACCGGGATTTATCTTCATGATTATGGATGTACCTTGAAAGCATATCGGCGGGAAGTGTTTCAACATGTTCGCCTCTACGGTGAGATGCATCGTTTTCTTCCCGCGTATGCAGCGATTGCAGGGGCAACCATCGCAGAAATGGAGGTATCGCACCATCCCAGGCGCTTTGGCACGTCAAAGTATGGTATCTCACGTACGGTACGTGTGATTCTTGACTTGATGACATTGAAGTTCCTGGGAAGCTTTGGCACGAAGCCACTGTATGCCTTTGGAATACCAGGTCTGTTTTCATTAACACTGGGAGCCGGGTTCTCTCTTGTTTCATTGGGTCAAAAGTGCTTTCCCCCTCATGTTCGTATTCATCGCAACCCGTTCCTGGCCATCTCCCTTCTTTTCTCAGGGTTCGGTATGCAATGCATCATGATGGGACTATTGGCGGAGCTGCTGATGCGCACCTATCATGAAGCTCAGGGAAAATCAATCTACGTAGTGAGGAATGTTCTTCCTGATCGTCAATCCAGGACTGGGGAAGATGAAGCAGAATTACCCGTTCCATTGAACCAGCATTGAGAGAAAGGTAATCCATGCGAGTTTTAATGATTGCTCCTGAACCTTTTCTAGAGCCGCGTGGTACACCTTTTAGCGTGTATCATCGTGCAAAAGCGCTTGTGACTCTGGGATATGAGGTTGATCTGGTAACTTATCCCATTGGTAAGCAGGTGACACTACCAGGTCTAAGGATCTACCGGGCGCCAGCATTGCCCTTCGTTCGTAAGGTCAAGATAGGACCATCACTGGCAAAGATCCCACTCGATCTGTTCTTGTTTCTGACTGCCGTATGGCGGCTTTGCTTGAGACGATATCGCTATATTCATACACATGAAGAAGCTGGAATGATGGGAGTAGTACTTGCTTTTGTCTTTGGTTGTAAGCATCTGTATGATATGCACTCCGATCTCTCGCAGCAGATGTCCAACTTTGCCTTCACAAAAAGCGGAGTTCTGATCCGCTGTATGGAGGTGGTACAAAAGCTCATGGTGCGCAAAGCGGATGCGGTAATTGCTATCTGTCCTGATCTAGAGCAGACTGTGAACAAACTCGCTCCTGGGAAACCAGTCTACATGATTGAGAATGTTGCAGTTGATGAGGCATTACCGCCCGCAAGTGAGAGTGATGTGGCACAATTACGCCAGCAATGGAAGCTGGGGACTGATCCGGTCCTATTGTACACGGGCACCTTTGAAAGTTACCAGGGTATCGAGCTGTTGTTGCGCAGTGTGCCTCTCGTACGTTCTGTGTTTCCATCTGTCCGCTATGTTCTGGTCGGGGGGAAGCCAGAACAGGTTGAAAAGCAGCAGCTCCTGGCTCAGGAGCTAGGTATAGCAGAGATGGTGTGTTTTGTTGGACAGCGTCCGCTCGAAGAGATGCCTCGCTACATGGCATTGGCTGATATTCTCTTAAGTCCTCGCAGCGAAGGCACCAACACTCCACTCAAGTTGTATACTTACCTGCGCTCAGGCAAGCCTATTCTTGCCACAGACATTTTTTCGCACTCCCAGATACTCACTTCTCACGACGATTTTACCGGGTTGGCACATGATGAGTTTACTGGCTCAGCACAGACTGAAACTGTCAAACGCTAATTGTATATTGCATCAGGGAGAAATATATGCGCTGTCTAGTCACAGGGGTTGCTGGTTTTGTTGGATCGCATCTTGTTGAACGCCTCCTTGCCGATGGGCACGAGGTGTGTGGTGTCGATGGGTTTATTGACTATTACCCTCGATCTTTCAAAGAGAAAAACTTGATAGGGCCGCGCTCATGGAAGAGCTTTACCTTTGTTGAAGGTGACCTGATCACCATGGATTTGTCTCCACTCATTGAAGGAGTTGATTGGATTTTTCACCAGGCAGCTCAAGCTGGAGTGCGTGCAAGTTGGGGTCAGGAGTTTTCACGGTACGTGGACTGTAACATATTGGTCACACAGAGGCTACTTGAGGCTGTAAAGGATGCCAGGGAATTACGACGTTTTGTGTATGCCTCCTCTTCGTCAGTATATGGAGATACAGCGATATTACCTGTCACAGAGTCTACTATTCCTTGTCCTGTGTCACCATATGGCGTGACGAAGTTAGCAGCCGAACATTTATGCACGCTTTACCAACGCAATTTCGGGGTACCAGCGGTGTCGCTGCGCTACTTTACTGTCTACGGACCACGACAGCGACCCGATATGGCCTTTCACCGCTTTTGCAAGGCCATGTTAGAGCATCGGCCTATTCGCATCTATGGCGATGGTCAACAGACACGTGACTTCACCTATATCTCTGATGTGGTTGAGGCGAATATTCGTGCAGCTATGAGCGATATGGCTATTGGTGAAGCAATGAACATTGCTGGGGGCTCACGTGTATCCCTACACGATGTGATGCAGCTCTTACAAGAAATCAATGGTGCTCCCATCAATACAATTTTTGATGCCAGGCAGTATGGTGATGTCCGCGATACTTTTGCAGATACTGAGCGGGCAAGACAGCTTATAGGATACAGCCCTCTGGTGTCTTTGCGCGAAGGGCTGGCAAAAGAGTTTGCTTACATCACGTCGTTATATGGGGATGCGAATATTGCATCAGTCACGACTGTTTGAATAAACTCATTTCACTTTGTATGGAGTAAGGAAGAGTGAGCGTATTGCTACCACTGGACCAAGAAGAGACGATTCCCAACATGAAGGCCGTGCGACGCCCAGACACAGGGCAAGCATCTCCTGCCGCGAAGGTAGCGCTACCTCAGGTTCCTCCCAGGATAGCGCTACCTCAGGTTCCTCCCGGGGTGGGTATCACGCCGCGAACGGATCCAAGCCAGACAATTCTTAGGCCAGTTCAATTGAGGCACGTTGGTGGTATCAGTATAGAGGATATTCCTACGGAAGAGCTGCCAGCAATAGTTCTAAAGGAAGAGCTGCCAGCAATAGTTCTAAAGGAAGAAACAAAGACGCACCAAAAGAAAGGTTGGGTGGGACCTGTTGTTCGTACTATTGTGACGGTGTTGCTTTTTGCTTTTCTGTTGCGATCAATGAGTTGGTCAACGCTTGTACCGACGCTCATGCACGTTAGCCATACCTATCTCTTGATAGGGTTAGCTGCCGGAGTCCTCTGCATTTTCTTCAGTGCCTATGGCTGGCGCGAGGTTGTAATCGCGGAGAACATCAAGGCTGACCTTGCACGGCTGATCGACCTGTACCTGGTAGGTATTGGTTTTAGTCATCTCCTCCCAACCAGCATGGGAGGAGATGCAATAAAAGCGTTTTATGTTGGGCGCGATTCTGGCAATATGGCAGGGGCAACCAGTGCTGCTCTCATGAGTCGCATCACAAGTTTTGTGGGAATGCTGCTTATTGCGCTACCAGGCATCGCAATCTTCCACAAGTACTTCACTAAGCAGATTGTTATTGAGTTTTTACTGCTCAGTCTATTGCTGATAGGTGCGATTGTCGCGGCCATTCTCGCTGTTACACTCTTGCCAGGACTATCTAACAGGGTTTTAAAGGGGGCCTGGACCAAAAATCCCATGTTTATGAAATTTCTGGAGGTTGGTAATGCTCTGAATGGCTCCATCAGGAAACCTCGTTCCATGTTGGGCGCAACTCTGTTTGGCATGTTGTTCTGGGTAGCTAGCTTCCTGAATTACTACGGGTACGCGATAGCATTGGGAATACACGTTCCCTTGCCTTTCTACGTTGTTGCTATTCCGTTCGTCTCGATTATCGCGTCCTTACCCATCTCAATTAACGGCTTTGGCGTACGAGAGGGTACCTTTGTGTATCTCTTCTCGACGATTCACGTTCCTATTCCCACAGCAACGCTCCTGGCCTTGTTGATGGATGCACAGGTTCTGCTCTTTGGGCTTATCGGTGGTTGCATCTACTTCGCTATGAGCAAAAAGACAAATTGATATACACGGTACCTGATTTCCTCTCGCGTAGGAGATGGTGAGCTAAAAAGTAAAGAGGCTCATGTCCTACGCACTCAGGAAACATCATCTTTGTGCTGAATAGGTCTGGTTTTCTGGACATACATTGTAAGAGGTTCAAGATGAATAATAGTCATAATTCTCAACAGAATGTTCCACCACCGGGCATGGATCCCCGGGCAACACAGTTTCAGGGGTCATTCGCAGGACCAGGACCTGTGACAAGGCCTGAGCAACGGCAAAATATACCAATTGCGCAGCCTTCATCTTTATCTGGAACTTTCCCCTTCATCTCTCAGGGGTTGAATGGGAAAAGCAAGCGCAGCGTTATCATTGGTTCCGTCCTCGGTCTTCTGATCTTGTTGGGAGGAATTGCTTTTGCCGCCTGGTGGTTTTTGATAAAGTCAACGCCAGATGTAACACTCTATCAAGTGGGTAGTCAGAATACTACTCAGGATATTGGTGGTGGTGGCATCATTTTTCCGCGCCAGCAGCTTGACATTTCGTATCCAGTAGCTGAACGAGTGGTCTCCGTTCTTGTCAAAGCTGGCGACCAGGTCACCCCTAATCAGCCGCTTATTCAGCTCGACGCGTCGCAACTCAATGTTCAAATCCAACAGGCTGCTAATGATGTGGCTGCGGCGCAAGCATTTCTCAACTCTGTCTCGGCGAGCGGGACTGCGGTGAACATTGCTCAGGCCCAACAACAGTATGACCTTGCGAAGAATCGTTATAATGCTCTGGTCGCTCAATCGTCATCTGCTTTCCTCCATAATGGCAAGTTAATTGCTCCCATGAGTGGGGTCGTCACGGCGGTGAACGTCAATCCCGGCAGCGTGTTTGCTGCAGATGTTCCACTGCTCACAATTATGGATGAGTCCATCTTGATTGTACATGCGAAGATACCGCTCTCAAATCTTGGACAGGTGGATCTGGGTCAGCAAGCAACTGTTACACCGTCAGCTTTGCCAGGCATCAGCTTACAGGGAACTGTGAGTGCTATCATTCCCCAGGCAGATCCACAAACCGACACATTTGAAGTATGGGTAAAGGTAGTCAATACCAATAAGATGCTTTTACCTGGTATGAGCGCTTTTGTGCATATTCAAACTGCAGGCAAGGCGGCGCTTGCTGTCCCTCGTTTAGCCGTACTTGATGCGGAGGGCAACGCATCTGTTTTCGTTGTACGGGATCAGCGTGCATATCTGCAGCATGTACAAGTTACGGGACGCTCTGAGGATGCTATCTATATTGGAAGAGGACTTGCTGCTGGCGATAATGTCGTGCTCGTTGGGCTAGATACATTACAAGATGGCCAACTTGTTCGTGTCAATCATACTGAAGCAAGCATGTAGTCTGAGAGAGTAATTATCGTGCTTGACTCAAAACAACATACGTTTTTTCAAAAGGTTCGTTCACTGCCACTGCAAGTCATCATCCCAGCGGCAGTTGGTTGTAGTATGCTCTGTGCAAGCGTGCTACCCTGGCTCAATGATCCTTTGCAAGGGTTTTATTCCGCCTGGAAGCTACCCGTAGATATTGGTTGGCAATTTCATATCAATATACTCAGCTACGGACTTCTCTGCACATGTTGTGCAATCCTTGCCTTTCTCACTGCTTATGTCCACTTTAGACAGTGGAAAGAGTTCAGGAAAGGTGCGTACTTCACATCAGGATATCTCTCTCTGGGTATTCTCTGTATGGCACCCTTCTTTCTCTTCTGGTTCCAGTATCTGTGGGCTGATTTGTATGGAATTGATGTACTTGCTCAACATACAACGCAGGCACTATTGATACAGCACCACTTTGGTTATAGCGTTTCCAGAGAGCTTATTCCACTCTCACCGTTAACGTTATCTACCGCGACCCTCCTGGAGCGTCTTGTGCTTCTGATAGACCAGGTAGTTCCTGGAGTATTCGTGCCGCTTGTGAGTGGCTGTTTGTTGATTTACTATCGGCGCTTCCTCTTAGCTTCAGGCTTGACTACTGCGAAGAAGCACCCCAAACAAAACCAGCTTGTCCTGATGCTTCTGGGTTTGCTTTTAGTTACGGCCGTATTTGGGCGTTCTCCTGCTGCAATGGTATGTGAATATACTGCTAAAGGGTCGTTGGCGTCGGGAGATAATGTAATGGCTTTGAAATGGCTAAATACTGCTCTTTTCTTGAATCCTGCGCTCGATCAGGTATCGTACTTCCATATAGAGCGAGGTCAAGCATATTATAGTTTGTATCCCAATATACAGAGTGATGATAGTCGTGTTTACCTTGCTTTTGTGTATCGCACGCAGGGAGACTACCTGGATGCAGAACAAGAACTGATTGCCCTGTGGCGTACACATCCAGCGACTTCCTGGGTGGTTGCTGAAGCAAGCGTCACCTTTGAAACGTTGGCGGAATTTAACCGGCAGAGGGGGGGGCAGCCAATACCAAGGGCAGAGAACGATGTTGCTTCTATGACCTGGCTGCAACTTCTTTCACAAGTAGATCCTTCAAATGTATATGGGCAATATGTTATAGGCCGCCTCCAATATTACTTACATAGTTATGATGCGTCTATAGCGCGGATGACAAAGGTCATACAACTGAGCCGTAATGCTGATATCCAATCATCGGCGTATACCTATATAGGGTTGAGCATAGCTGGACAAGGCAATATCGTGGATGCACGCAAGTTTCTCTTCCAGGCCGCTAAGCTTGATCCCGCTTATCATAACAACACCGCTCGCGAAGAGCTTTCAGGGCTTCATTAGCAGTTCCATTAGCAGTTCACAGAAAGTGGGTTCCGATGGCCTTTTCAGATATACAAACACAATTTAGAGTGATGCCTGCTGCTGAAGTGTCACCGCAAGCACCGTCACACAAGCGATACCCACATAGGCTGATGCTATGGATGTATCTTTTACTTGCTTGTTTGGGGGCAAGTTGGTTTTCCTTTCAAGTCTTTCTTGAGCCACAACCAGCACGTTTTGCCGCACCCTGGCAGAATTCTCAATGGGTACAGGCGGCAGACGGAAACGCTCCTACAGCCTATTTTCGCTATACTACGAGCCTGAACACATTACCTGATGCTGCATTTGTCACAATAGCAGCGAAGCAAGTTTTTCGTCTCTACGTGAACGGAACCTTTATTGCTACAAACGCTGTAGATATTACTCAAGGAAGTGGGTCGCATGCCTACATCTACGACGTGGCTTCTGCTCTACAAACGGGACCCAATGTGATTGCGATACGCGTCAGCAACCTTAATAAGCAGACACCATCACTACGAGCGAGCCTTGGTATTGTGCTAGGCTCATCTATTTTCTATCAAGGGACCGGTTATGGATGGCAAGCAACAGCACAAAGCGCGCTTGTCTATCCTCGTTATAATACAGGTTTGCCGGCGTGGCTAACAAACAAATTTGATGCGAGTTCCTGGTTACCAATTCAGATGGTCGCAAATCCGCCTGCTTCACCTCTGCTGACAGAAAATCCTTTGCTTTATGAGCATCCACTTGCTTCGCAGTGGATGAGTGCTGGCGGCAGCCATAACGCCTACTTTGTGCGTACCATTTCGCTGCCTATTGATACAGTTGGGACCTGGCTGCGTATTGCTGCAACTGGTCCTGCTATTGTCTTCATCAACGGGCATCAGTTGATTGCCTGGAATGGTGAGGCACCTGTACCACCGCAACAAATAGCTGACTTTCTTAGCGACCAGGAAACAGTAATTCAATATCAGAAAGGTCTTCTGGTAGGACTCTACGATATTTCACCTTATCTCCATGCGGGTACCAATACTATCGCTGTGCATGTCTCCTCGCCGGGGAGCGTTGCCGCTCAAACTGGATTAAGTACACTTAGTGCTGCGCTCGTTGCAGATATGTTCTCCGGTGACATTCAGAATCGTTATATGTGGTTTCCTTCTAATGTTGGCTGGCAAGCGTCTGCCCAGGCACCTGACAATTGGGAACAAGGAGGAAGCGTTACCCAGGCCTGGTCATCTCCCTTTCCTGTAGGGCGTCCTGGAGTGACCCGTTCTCTTTATGTACCGGAAAACCCGACCCAGCATAATGTAAGCATTATCCCTCTTTCGCTCCTCGCCGGGGTTATTCTGTTGAGTGTGGGAGCGGTACTTGGACTCTGGTTACTGATGTCATGGTTGGTCAAGCGCCGCTACTCCTTTTCACGCACTGAGGCGCGTGAGATGATGAGTGTCGCATATATGCCTGCTCTTGCCTGTGAAATACTGCTTGTTGTACTTTCTCGTGAGCCTCAGATACCGCAGCCTTTTCCCTACACGTGGCAATGGGGAGTGTTACTCCTTCTGCTTGTGGGAGCTGGTTATCTCTTGCTCTGGCTAAATGCTGGAACAGTGCAAAAGTTGTTAAGCTATTTCATGAGGCTCTCCTCGCCCTTAAAGGCAGTGGTTGCACCGTGGAAAGCAGCGACCATCCGTAATGGATCAAAGGTTTATAGTCAACCTAAGATTCGGCTGGTAGTTGCGTGGTTACGCATACATTGGGGACTGGTAGTGCTCGTTCTCATTGCCCTTCCATTAATCACTTACAATCTCTCTTACGAACCTTACTGGCAAGATGAGCTAACGAGTTACTTTGCCGCCAGGGGCATTCTGGCGCATGGGCTTCCTCTCTTGCCCTCTGGTTTCCTCTATGCCAAAGGTGAACTGTATTCGTATGTCCTTGCCTTATTCATAGCAGTCTTTGGCGAACAGAATGGCGTACTTCGCGTACCGAGTGTTGTGGAATACCTGGTGAGCATACCGGTTTTTTACTATGTTGGTTGCTATTTTTTTGAGCGACGTATCGCTCTATTAGCGACTGCAATGCTTGCCCTCTCACCTTACGTGCTCTTATGGGGACGGCAAATGCGTATGTATGAGCAAGCACAATTTCTGACGATACTTGTGATGTATCTGTTTTATAAAGCGTTGCGGGAACCTCAACGTCCTCGCCTCGTGTATCTGGCCATAGTTGCCCTTGTAGCAACATACTTGAGCCATGAGGAGGTCTTTATTATCTTCCCCGCGCTCGTAATCTGTGTATTGCTAGCGAGTTTAATGGAAAGTAAGGCCGACAGAGCGATGCAAGTTGGGGCCAGACGTCTCCTGCCCCCGATACTGTACCAGAAACATTGGTGGTATGCTACAATACTGGGGGCGAGTTTAATCGCTCTCGAATTGGTGATCACTAAAGTATCACATCCGCCTATCCTCGGCACGGATCAGAGCCAGCAGTCACTTATCCAGGTGTCGGCTGATAACCTTGCATACTACTTTAAGCTCTTGTTCTTTCCACCTGCAGTGAATGGTAAGCTGCCATGGCTGACTTTGAATTCATTACTCGCTGTTGTTGGATGTATAGTGGGAATACGCTGTGCAGATGCGCGTGCAATATATTGTGGCCTGCTGCTGTTCATCTCTCTTTTCACTCTGGCTCTGGTGTTTACCCTCACGGCTGACCGCTATGTGTATCCACTTCTGCCAGCTTTATATTTAATGGGAGCTTACGCTTTGCTGAAAGGGCTGCGTTTCCTATGGAGGCTGGTGGCTTCGCCGCTTGCACCACAAGAGGGACGAACAAATATACTTCGTCCAGGTACTTCTGCCTTTCCACTGGTGCGCCTGTTGATGGCGTTTACGACGGCACTTGTGTGCGCAAGTGTCTTAGTCTTGCCGATGTTGCCGATCAGTGGCTATAATCTCTTTGTCAGTCGAGAAGCGGGTTTTCTCTATCATCGCCACTACGCTGATTATGATACTGTTGGACAGTACATGCATGACCATTGGCGCGAGGGTGATATCGTTATCGCTGTATCTCCGGCGATTTCTGTTCTGTACTACGTTGGTCATGTGAACTACTTCTTTTCGGTAAATCGGGCGCTTTATCTCTTTGAACGGAATGGTCATATTGTAGATACGCCCACGGGTTCAACGCCGCTGCTCAGCCAGGGCGATTTCCAATCTGTGCTTGCTTCACATAAACGTATCTGGATCATCTCAGATAATGGTCAGTACCAATTGGGCATTACAAAGGGAGGAAGGTTTACATTTCCCCCTGATTTTCATATCGTGTACGAAGGGTATGGATCGGCTATTTATGTTCGTGGAGGTTGACATGTGGTTCGTGTGGCTGAAAGGAATGAAGCTCCTTATGCAGCCAGAAACGAAGCTAGCGCTTCTAGCCTAGGCTCATCTGGCTGAAAGGAATGAATGTTTTTGTACACGAGAGCACGAAAGGAGAATTTGACCGTGCATTTTCATTTACCTTGTTTCACGCGTAAGAGGATAATACTGGTCCTTCCTGTATTACTGATTGCGCTAGCGGGATGCTGGCCGTTTGCACAGAATTCACCGAATGGTAATCCAACGTCTGTCTCTGTGCCAACCATACAAACAGGATCTCCAGTGATAGGGAAACTTTCGCCTACTATTGATACCCTTGCGAAGCAAGTGCTCACCAATATACAGATGCATGGATGGAATCCTAAAGCGGTAACGCACGGCAAAGTCACGGGAGGACTATTCACTAACTGGAAAATGAGCAACCCCACGATCACAAATGCATTGGGCCTTGGACCTAGTGACGCGACTCAAAGCAAGCACGATATACAGGTGGATCTCTTTTACCTTATGTCGCTGGCTGATTATCATCAACTCCACCCCCAGGACCACACCTTCGATTCTGAAATAGAGCGTACAACGACACAGGTACTCTCAGATTTTCAGACATACAACCTCCCTAAGGGCTGGATTTACTTCTTTCTGCTGCGTAGTGGCTTGTTCCTGCAAAATTCTGCTCTTGTGAATGAAGCTCACGATGTTGCCAGTCGCACCTACACGAACTGGTATGACCCCGCACTGGGTTTTGTCTATAATCGTAGCCACTCACCTGGCAATTACAGTCCCAATCTTTCTTTACAGGCAGGGGCTGCGCTTATTGAGGCTGGCTTCCGTTGGAAGCAGTCCGACTGGGTAAGCGCTGGTGAAAAAACAATCGACCATGTGATAGCTGCTGCTCTAAACCCTCAGTATCATATGTTCTACAACAATATGACTGTTGGGAGTAATGGACACGATCAGGTGCAGAACTACCAGGCAAAGCCCAGTACGCAAGGCGAAGCGGCTACTGCATTACTGAGTGCATATACCCTGACACATCGCCAGGAGTACCTGGATGTGGCTGGTCAGGTCCTACAAAGTCTATTCGGAACGAGTGGGCTGTGGGATCAGCAACGAGGAGGACTTTTCTTCGCGTTTGATATGCAAAAAGAAAAACTGCTGAGTGGTTACAAAGAAACCCGCAGCCAGACTCTTACCCTGATCGCCCTTCACAACTATGATCAAATAATGCACGCGACGGGTAAGCAACCCTTTATCCAGCAAGAGCAGTCACTCGTAACAGTGTTGACCGATCATTTTTACGAGCGCACCTATCATGGCTTCTTCTATCGTGTCACACCGGACTTCCAGGTCTATGTTGACAAGCCAGGTCAGGGCATAGGGGTTGAAGACTACTTCACGACCGAAGCAATGGGGAGTGTAGCCGATGCGCTTCAACAGACGGAGTTTGCTGTGAAATGAAGCTCCTGATGCAGCCAGAAACGAAGCTACGCATCTAGCCTGCGCTCATCTGGCTGAAAGGAATGAAGCGAGGTGGTGAGGAGCGGTAATTAGAATATAGGCTAATGTTTGTAACATTATACACCATGTATGAACTATTCTGAAGGGGAAACTTCTATGTGTGGCATCTGTGGTTTTTTGGACCTGGATGGTGAGGGCACTGTAACAGAGGGTGTATTGCGCCAGATGACTTCCGCACAGCGACATCGTGGTCCTGATGATGAAGGCTATCTCTGTGAACCGGGAACGGGAATAGGACTTGGCTTTTGTCGCCTGGCAATTCTCGATCTGACCCCTGCGGGTCACCAACCAATGTCCAACGAGGACGGGACGGTATGGCTCGTCTTCAACGGCGAAATCTATAACTTTCAGGACCTGGTTCCTGCACTCGAGCAGGCTGGTCATCGGTTCCGCTCTCACTCGGATAGTGAGGTGATTATTCATGCTTATGAGCAATGGGGAGCCGAATGCCTTCAGCGCTTCATCGGCATGTTTGCATTCGCTATCTGGGACAGTCGCAAACACTCTGTCTTTCTCGCACGCGACCGCATGGGCGAGAAACCACTCTATTATTGGAGCGACGGCGCTTACTTTGCTTTTAGCTCTGAAATGAAGGGTTTGCTGACTCTCCCATCGATTCCACGCCAATTGAACCTGCGTGCACTTCAATCCTACCTGTCATACGAATATGTCCCGTCACCTGAAAGTATCTTCACAGGTATTCAGAAGTTACCAGCAGGTCACTGCCTGGAAATTCGGCTCGATGGCTCTGCTCAGGGCAGGCAGACAACTGACTGGCGCCCACAGCAGTACTGGGACATACACTTTCAGACTACTGAAACGGGTCCGCGCTCGATAGATGATTATGCATATGAACTGCGAACGCTGCTCAAGAAGGCTGTCACACGCTGCTTGATCAGCGATGTACCTCTGGGGTTATTCCTGAGTGGTGGTCTCGACTCAAGCAGCATCCTTGCCATGATGACCGAGGTCAGTAGTGAGCGTCCCAAGACGTTCAGCATCGGCTTCGAGGAAAAAACGTTCAGTGAACTAGACTATGCCCAGCTTGTCGCACATCACTTTGGCTCTGAGCATCATGTAGAGATTCTCAAACCTGATGCGAACGACCTCGTTCAGACTATTGCCGATATACTGGATGAGCCATTTGCCGATGCCTCAGCGCTGCCCACTTTTCTCGTCTCGCGCATGGCACGTCAACATGTGACAGTCGCGCTCTCAGGCGATGCAGGTGACGAACTCTTCGCTGGCTACGACTGGTATCGTGCCCAGAAGTTCGCCTCGGCCACCGTAGACCATCTTCCAGAGAGTATACGCCAGCAACTCAGCACTTTTGCCTCAGGCATTCCTCCTACTTCCAAGAAGAAGGGCACGGGCGATATCGTCCGTCGCTTCCTGGAAGGCGCTAGCTTACCAGGAAAGATGCAACACTCACGCTGGCAAACCTTCTGGCAGGAAGACGACCTGGCGCATCTGCTGACAATTCCAGAAAACGAACGCTCTACCGCCATTGACCCACGGTTTCTAGCTCTCTTTGCAGCCAGCGAGAGCACCCATACCCTTGATCAACAGCAGTATGCAGACCTCAAACGGTACCTACCTGACGACATCCTGCTTAAGGTAGATCGGATGAGTATGGCCGTTTCTCTGGAGACACGCGGACCACTTATGGATTACACCTTCGTCGAGTTTGCAGCGCGCCTCCCCTCAGCGCTGCGTCTGCACGGATTGTCTACGAAATATCTACTTAAGCGGGCAATGGGAGATATCCTCCCTCAACAGATATTACGTCGTCCCAAGCTAGGCTTCAATATTCCCTACAAAAACTGGCTGCGTAATGAACTAAGGGATCTTTTACAGGATACACTCTCGCCAACACACCTTCGCCAGCAGGGACTCTTTCACCCTCAGTATGTCCAGACACTGATTCGCGAGCATATGGAAGGGGTTCGCGATCATTCACACAAGCTCTGGCAGTTGCTCATTTTCCAATTATGGTCGGAGCGCAACCTTTCCAGCAAAACAGCCAGTTTTCATCTCACTGAAAGTCGAAGGACTGCGCTGTGAGATGAACTTCAATCATCGATAAGAGTACACAAATTTGCTTATCCAAGGAGGAAAAAAGTAGTAGTAGATCTGTTGTAAATCCTTTCGAAGTGAAAACGTGCCAAAGAACTCTTTCTTAGCATGTTTTTAGTTAAAGTTAAATGCTGCCTCAACAGAGATGAAGATATCTTTTATGAGGAATAGACAAGTACTTCTTTCTTCTCTTCATAGAGTATTTCGGCTATTCCTCATTTTGCTCTAATTGATGGCGAAAGCCACTCATGTTTCATTAGCAAGAGATGTTATTTTCTGCGCATTATAGCCGCGTCGAGGCATAGAGAACTTCAAGTTGAGGCAGATGGATCTTTCAGCGCAACAAAAACAAACATATCTACCCTGCATTTATCTTGCAAGTATGGTAGAGAGTCAGGAGGAATAATGAAACCTTATCTTCTCGATCTATTTGTCGCGTCAGCCAGAACACGAACTCGGACGCCAGGCTGGGTCATCCGCTGGTATCTTTCAATCTTCGAACCACCGCTTGGCAAAACCTTGCGCTTAGATATGGTCAAGGCTCTACTTCGACAGAGCAAGTGTGACCTGAAAGGGAAGCGAGCTCTCGACGTGGGATGTGGCATTGGAGACCTTGCCTTTACTCTTGCAGCACGAGGAGCAAAAGTAACAGGTGTTGAGCTTGACGCCGGGAAAGTAGAAAGTGCGAATCAGATCGCGCATAAGTGGAACTTCCCACAGGAGAACCTACAATTCCTTGTCGGTGATGTCACTAAGCTGGATCAGATGAATCTCGGGCTCTTCGATGCGATTTTCTGTGTGGCACTGCTCGAACACATTCAGGACGATGTTGCACTGCTCGAACAAATCCAGCATCTATTATGTCCTGGCGGTTTCTTCATTTTGGAAGTGCCCAGTGCGACCAGGAAAACGATTCCTGAGGTAGAGGCGGAGGATGGGCATGTGCGGCCAGGCTACTTTTTCGAGGAGGTGCCTGCGTTGTTGTCGAGGACAGGATTTCATCTGGTGGCAACACGAACTATGGATTCCCTGGGGCTTCGGTATCGTTGGTGCGCATCCTCACGTGTTCTCCCAGGACGTACGGCGCGTGGTCAACTGTTTGCTGTCTTTGCGCCTGTGTTCATCCCACTGATTCGTCTAACCTCAATGCTTGTAAAACGACCTGGGGCAGAATTATGCTTTCTCGCGGTCAAAGAGAGGGTACTCGATACATCCCCGTCAACTGGTGGTTGAGCTTACTCCCTGTGGTAACGTTGCTCGCCTCTCCTCTTGCAGTCGGCGCAAGATGGAGAGGTACCTGGACAGTTTCATCAAGGATCGTCAATATGGTGTGGAGGTTTGTATCGATTTCGCCTTGTCCCCCTTAGCCAGGTAGAGGAGCCCACCAAGCCCACCAAAGAAGAGACGCTGCACATCCATCAAGAGCACGACCGCCAACGCCGCCGTTGTAGGCACATGAATTGTCGAGTAGAGATAGACGACCAGGTTTTCTCTCACCCCAAAACCACTGATTGAGATGGGCAAGGCGCCGACTATTCCCACGAAAGGAACGGCGATCAGATAGAAAGTGAATGGGACGTGCAGCCCCAGAGCTATTGCATACTCGTAGTAGTTCAAACAGTTTGTGATCCAGAAGAGGATACCAAATGAGATGGCCTCTATCATGGTACGAGGCCTTGCCATCAATCTGCTCATCGAAGTTCCTGTTTCAATCACCTTCACTACTATCTTATTCTTCACCCAGGCACCGTGAAAGAATCTGCCAGGAATCTTTGGCAAGACTACTGCCATGACCATTGCTCCTCCGATAGCTACGGTAAGGAAGAGACTGAGCAAGAGGAAGCGCTTAATCAGCTCATGATTAAACTGTTCATGCAGGAAAATCAATGTAGGAAGCGCGACCAGCAGCATTCCCATGAAGCCAGTGATTCGGCTCATGAGTACGGCGCTTGCTGAGCCCGTCATGTTCCTTGCATCGCGTCCCACGTAGAATGCCTTCACAGCATCCCCTCCCATGCTGGTCGGCAGGAAGTGACTGAAGGCTACTCCTATCAGGTAGAGGCTCGTCAGACGTGCCAGATCTGTCTGAATACTTTCCGCATGAACGAGTCTGTGCCACAGGTAGGCACTAAAGATGACTCCTAGAGTTCCCAGGCAAAGGCCAACCAGCATTTCCGTATAGTGAATGTGCACGAACATAGAGAGGAGGGTAGACCAGGAGATTTCTCTGAAAAGGAACACGAAGAGCAGCAGCGTCACTCCCGCACGGACTATGAAGGAAACCCCTTTGCCTCCTGCCCTTTTTTTCTTCTCAACCTGCTCTATATTACTGATCCTTCCGCTACTATCTGGCGGTATCGCAAGGATCACTGGTGCTGTAATCGCTTTTGCTATATCCTCCGTGCTCTTCTGTTTGCTACTACGTGGTGGTATCGCAGGGATCACTGCTGTAATCGCTTTTGCTATATCCACCACTAGAGATGTCTCCACTCTATCGAAACGCTGTAGGCGTATGGATCTAGGCGTTGTCAGAGGCAGACCCGGCAGGCGCAGATGTGTTTGAATTTGAAAAGGAGCACTTTGATCTAAATCCTCTGATGTTATCACCTCCTCAGATGCTGTGCTGCCTGTGTCGCTTGTGCGATGACCCTCATACATTACTCCATTTTGATGATTCCAGACCTCTTTATTGAGAGACATGTTTGTTGGGAAATGAGTATCCATATCACTACTCCAAATATTGTCTGCTCCTATTGTAACCCTTTGTAACCTTGTTGACGCCCTTTTAATAGGAAATTAATCCGAATGGGCTATTCATCCCACATTTCTGCAGTTTATCTCAACAGAATTTGAAATTTTTGCCAGTATGAGGCGGATTATGCTGAGGTAGACAATCGCCTTGCTACTTGATGGGATGCTCATTGAGAAACCTTTACCTGGTTCGTCAATTTATCATAATGCCGTAACTTCATTACTATATACAAATACATCAACGTCAGATAGATTAAAGAAAGACGAAAAATGCCCTCGAATGAAAAGCGAATCAATGAAGTGAATCAATCAAAATGAAGTGAATCAAGGAGAACAGAAACATTATGATGACAAAACTGCCCTTGCTTTCTAAGCAGGGAAAACCTTTTAAAGTACGTCGCTGGTTCTCGCCTCTGGCTCTTGTCCTGGTTCTCGCTGGCCTCTTCGCCATCAACGCTACTCATAACACGCCACTGCTACACGCTGCCGGTCCGAGCACGAAGATCTGGCTTCAGGCGATGGATTCGTGTAAAGAGGCCCTTCCAGGGGCCAATTTCACGCTCATTACTCCTAATGGCACGAAGGTGAATGCTGGTCCAAGCGCTGGGACAAAGCGGGTGACGGTGTCATCTGGCAGTTGTCCTTTACAACGGGGCAACTGCCTGACAGTTCCTACTGGATGCGTGAGCTGGCTCATCACCCCTCCAACCTCGGGGGTTGCTACCTACGCCATCAAAGAACACTCAACATGGGATGCTACAGATGGTTTTTATGAGAACCCTCCAGGGGCGACGGCTTTCACCGGGTTCGTCCACTGTAATGGCGGCAGCGCCTGCCAAACAGAGAGCGCAACGTTCACCGTGAATGCCAATGGCGTGGTGAGTGGGACCACAACCAATATTTATCCTGATGGGAAGAGTACAATGTATCCGTCGGGTGGCACATTTAGCGGAACACAGACGGATCCGATTGTCTTTCATAATTTCCAGCTTGGTAATGGGTCGTGTGATGGGGATAAGGACAACGATGACCACTTGACGGGTTCACCCAGCTCACATTGTGATAGTGATCACGATTAATCGGGTAAAGTTACAAGCTCAGGCTAGATGAACAACAGACTTCAGCGTGTGGCTACCCGCGCCATTGCTTCGTATACTGCTGCGTAATATTGAGGTACAGGTTGCCATAGTGTACGCTGGGCTCGATCATCGCACCCTCGAACCACTCGTTGAAGGTGGTAATCGTGACCCAGTCGGGATTGCTGCTGAGTGCACCCGTCCAACTCTCGCGATACGTCGTGCCGTTTTTACGCTGGATGATATACGTCCCCTTGCGTCCAGGCACGCGCGTATCGTCGTAGCCAGGCAGGACGCCCGCGGCCCAGATCTTCTGCGTTTTGTGCGCCTGGTTATAGCTATTGATCTTCGTGCGAAATCCCTGGTCGACGGCATTTATATTATTATGTTGAATGCCCCAGTAGGCGGCGCTGAAGAGGTGCAGGCCATCGAAGACGTTGAGCAGGTTGGTATCGACCCCCTCCGCCGACCAGATCGTCTGATTGTGGGGATCAACCTGCCGGCGAATGGCGGCCCATTGTGCCAGCGTGCGTCCGTTACCCAGCGGGTCCCAGAAGAAGAGGACTGGCTTGCCCTGCCAGTGGAAGAAATGCGAATCGTTCCCGTAATGGGATAGCACGTAGCGCAGGCTGCTTACGATCTTACTCGTTCCTTGCAACGTGGGCGCATCGCTCTCGAAGTAGATCGTCGAGGCAAAGTGCACGTGCGTCGTCTGCTCCAGCGTGGCGGAGAGCGCCAGCAGCTTTGCGAAATTCTTGTCCGTCGGGTCTCCCGCTCCCCACCACGAACTGATAAACCCGGTGATACCAGCCGTTGTCGCTTCTTGCAGTTGCCGGTTGATCGTGGCGTTGTCGCTGGAATTATACTTCGTCGTCGGCAGATCCGACATCGTGCTGGATGACCACGTTGAAAGGCTGTACCATGTGTAATAGAACGCCAGCACGGGACGCCGCGTACTGACTACATTCGCTGATGTCCCCGGCGTCGGCGTCGTATAGTGCAAAATAGATGTCGGCGTTGGTTGTAGCGCCCAGGGAGGTAATGTCGGCGTCGGCGTTGGCGTCGGTGGCCCCTGTGGCGTTGGGGGCGTGCTGCTCACCGCCGTGGGCTGCAACCCCGGCGCCGCGTTCGCTGTATCCTGACAGGCACAAATAAAAACTAGCAGACAAACATTAATCAGTATAAAAATTATTGTTCTGTATTTCTTGTAGTGAAACACTTTCATAAGATGCCTTCTCCAGGTAACTGTTCAGGACTCATCAGCGCCAAAGGCGGGGACTGGTGCGAGCCGCGCTGCAGCGAAGGAGTCCGGCAAGAGGGACCTGAATAGTTATCCCCTAAAATCATTATAGTATCAAAAAATCGAGCGTTTGATCGCATCGATCTTTTGTTTGTACGGAAACCGTACTGGCACAACTACCGATGCCTCTACTTCCTTTGCTTCGCATTGGAAGCTACTTGAGCACGATAGGGTCAACCTATCTTGCGGTAGCGCTTTTACCTGTGAGACCGACTTATCACAGAACCCGTAAAACACTATTCTGTTGAAAATGTGCTCTGGCGGGGATTGTAGCCGATAGAGAACATCGTGTCAAGAATCGTGAAAAAACTGTCAGAAAACGCTAGAAAACGCAAGAATTTGAGAAACTAGTTACGATACTGTCGCGTCAAATGTGATCGGCAGGTGTTTGAAGCCAAAGAGGAAACGGCCCTCGAACAGCTCTGGTGGCTTATCGCGTACGACGCGCAGGTTAGGCAATTGCCTGATAATCATAGGCAGCGCGACCGAGGTCTCCATGCGCGAGAGGGGCGCGCCGATGCAGAAATGAATGCCATGCCCAAAGGCGACATGCCGGTTCGGCGTGCGCATGATATCAAAGCGCTCCGGCTCTGCGAACTGCGCAGGATCGCGGTTAGCCGAGGCCAGCCAGGTGAAGATCAACTCATCCTTTGGAATGCGCACGCCTGCGATGCGGACCTCTTCCCTGGTCGTGCGCACCAGGCGCCAGACTGGCGAGGCATAGCGTAGAACCTCCTCGATCGCCCCCGGCATCAATTCAGGCTGCTTGCGTAACTGCTCCAGTGCTGCGGGATGCTCGTCAAGACAGCGGATGGCCTGGCTCAGCAGATTCGTCGTTGTGATATGCCCGGCAAGTAGGAGCACTATACAGAAGCCGATCGTATCCCCCATGCTCAGGTGTTCGCCATCGACCTCGGCGGCCAGCAGTTCGCTCATCATATCTTCGCGTGGCGCGCGCTTGCGCTCCTCTAGCATATGTTTAAAGTAGTCCGACATCTCCTCGAAGGTGCGCATGAAGCGCTGGACCTCTGGATTGTCGCGCTCCTGGGGCCGGAAGGCCTCGCTGTCGTTCAACTGCTGCCGGAGCAGGCCATCGGCCCAATGTTTGAACAGCGGTCGATCGCTGGTGGGCACGCCTAGCATTTCGGCAATCACGATCGTTGGTAGCGGATAGGCGATCTCCGTGGCGAAATCCGTCCGGCCCATCGCCTGCGTTTCGTCCAGCAGCTCCTGTGTAATAACGGCGACACGGTCTCGCAGCTTGTCGATCGCGCGTGGCGTAAAGGCGTACGAGACCAGGCTGCGATACTGGTGATGCTCTGGCGGGTCCATTGTCAGAATACTTCTTCCCCCACGCTGCTCACCATTTTCGCTGTTGGTGGCGGCTCGTGCCACGGCGCGCTGTCGCCTGCGCTCGGAGGAGAAAAGGTGGTAGTCAGTGATGATGGTATGCACATCTGCATACTGAAAAACATGCCAACATCCACTACTCTCATCAAACCACACCGGCTGTTTGTTGCGCATTTCCTCAAACCAGTCATACATTTCCTGTACATCATCAAGGGTCGAGAGTGTTTGTAGCATCGCGAGAACCTTTCATTCATTCATTACATAGAATATCTTTTCTCATCGTATAGATTACGTTCCAGGGCCACTAAGGTAGCAGGATATGGGTACCGTTGTGTGAGCTACTCCATAGTTTTTTCAGGCTATATGCGTTACAATTAATGCTACGAATACTTTACTGACCCGGCATAAACTGTGACGCGTCAATGGGGGCGACGCGAGGGCGACTCTGCAAGAGAGACAGAGGACGCGCTCAGAGGAGTAGCTGGCATGATTTCTAATTCTCATCTCTACTGCGTGCAGTGCGGCGCAGGCAACCTGCCACACGCGAAATTCTGCGTGGTCTGCGGCCACTCCCTGCAACTCGATATCTCAAACCAGCTACCCGTCGTGCTCAATGTCCCCAAATTACCTCGCCTCATCTCTCACACCCCCCCTCTGGCCCTGCCTCCATTGCTCAAGCAGCGCTACCGCATCCTGACCCAGGTTGGCAAGGGCGGCTTCGGCGAAGTCTACAAGGCGGTGGATAGCCAGTTCGGCGGTCGGCTGGTGGCGATTAAATCGATGAGCCTGGATGGTCTGGGGCCGCGCGAGGCCACGAGCGCCGCCAGCGCGTTTGAGCGTGAGGCGTTCATGCTGGCGAACCTGCTACATCCCAACCTGCCGGCCATCTACGATTTTTTCTCCGAGCAGCAGCGCTGGTACCTGGTGATGAGCTATATCGATGGCATGACGCTGGTGGAATACCTGCATGCGCGTGGTGGACGCCTGCCCGTCGAGAAGGTCCTTCCCATTGGCATTCAACTCTGTTCCGTGCTCGGCTACCTGCACAAGCGGGCGATTATCTTCCGCGATCTCAAGCTCGCCAATGTGATGCGTACGCCCGATCGGCAGTTGTATTTAATCGATTTCGGGGTGGCGCGCCTCTTTAAGCATGGTCAGGAGCGCGATACGGTGGCGCTGGGCTCGCCGGGTTACGCGGCCCCCGAGCAGTACGGCAGGGCGCAGACGACGCCCCAGACCGACATCTACAGCCTCGGCGCGACGCTGCATCACCTCCTGAGCGGCGTCGATCCATCCGATGCGCCGTTTTCTTTTGAGCCTCTCCATATCCCCGCTTATCCCGAGCTCGGCAGCCTGGTGCAGTGCATGGTCGAGAGCGATCCGCGCCTGCGCCCGGCATCGATGTCGATTATCAAGCAGGAGTTGCAACGCATCGCGCTCAGCCGCTCGGGAGAGTGGATGCAGGATACCGCGCTCCACTTTGCGGCAAAACGGGATGCAAATCAGGTCGTGCCGGGCATCAGACGCCTCTTCTTGCATAATTTGAATGGCCACAAAGTCTGATCCTTTGGACAGCCCTGCTGAAGACATCACATCACCTTGCCCGCCTGGATGTAATCAAGCTGAAAAGTACTGAACAGAGAGATATGTCTACTTGCTCCTGCGCCTTGCTCTCCGCACATGCTGCCTGTTCACAACACCAGCGATAGCGCGTACCAGGCGGATCACACGTCTGCAAGCGACTTCCGAGCAGAGGACGGCGAAGAGAGTGATTATTATTCCAAGAGCAAGTATCAGTAGCGTCGCGGCCAGCATCTCTAACACGAGAACGGGAAGATGGCTCAAAAATGTCCAAAGCATAAGAACTCCTTACTCCACCACTCACTCTGTAAAGCAGGAGTTTCTTACCAGCCACCATCCCCAGATGCCCATCACTCGCACAATCACCACATCAGTGTTTATAAATAATGGTAGCTATCCGCAATCACATCATTACAACTATTGACAAATGGACGTAGCAGTGCTACACTGATGATGTCACGTAATCGTGATCATGAGTGAGAAACTTTTGCACGGTATGGAATGTTGAGGTGCTTTGCGTGCCCCAATAGACCATCACAGGCAAAAGACGGGCAGGAGATCTCCTGCTTCACTTTTTACAGGGGCAACCGATACTTTTGTGGTAAAACCTGCGAGATGAAATCCGGTTGTAAAGATTTGGAATTTCGCTGGTTTAAAGTTGGTCGGTTGCCTTTCCTTTCTAGAACTATGTAATATTGGTAGTGTCAAGAATAGCATAACATCCTCTTTTAGTCAAATAAAAATTTGTATATAGTTTACATTTCATCATTTATATATGTCATTATGATAACTCCCAAAGCAGCTTTCTTAGTAATGCCCCGATCTTGCCTCCTTCACTCTTGACAATCCCCATTCCTCCATGTTATCTTATCTCCATAAGTTAGTTAGCGTTAATAAATCATGTGAGATATACGATGTCAGAACAATCCACTTATCAACGAGAGAAACGTACCCGTATGCGTGGCGAGGAGCGGCGCGAGGACATCCTGTTGCATGCCAGGCGCATCTTCGCAACCCGGAGCTATGCCGAGGCCAGCACTGGCGAACTGGCGCGTGCGAGCGGCGTCACAGAGCCGATGCTCTATAAGCACTTCGGCAGCAAGAAGGGACTCTTCCTCGAAGTGCTGTGCGCGTTTGGCGCACAGTTTATGAAGATATGGTCCAGTCGCATCGAAAAAAGAGCCGAACGGGACCTCCTGGACGCGCTTTCACAGGTGATTATGGAATACCGGGCGACGCTCAAGGCCGATCCCGATATTCACAAGGTCTTCTTTCAGGCCATCGCGGAGTCGGGTGATCCTGACATTGCTCAGCGCGTGAGCGACCATAATCAGCAGATCTATGCCCGTGTGCGTGCACTGGTGGAGCGTGCTCAGCAAGAAGGTTACGTCGATGCAACGATCGATCCTGACGTGGCGACATGGGGCTATTTCAGTATGCTCCTGGCGATGCAGTATAGCTTGATGCTGAACCTGAAAGATCGCTTGAACGATACAATCCTGATGGAGATGAGCAGGCTCTGGCTGCGCGCACTGCGCTCTCCAGCGAAATGATCTCTCTTTTCTGTTCTCGCATAGTATCTCTTCAGGACTCATCAGCGCCAAAGGCGCTTCACAAGGGGTTTGGTGTAGGTGGCGGGCTGGCGGCTCAGGTCGCCAGCCCGCCACCTACACCAGGAATGGAGCGAGCCGCGACGCGGCGAGGAGTCCGGAAAGAGGGACCTGAAGAGTCACCTCGCAGGTTAGTTAAAGCTAACCTGTCAAAGGAGTACCCATCATGCAAGCTACCGCGCAATCAGGCGGAGTGGCATATAAGTGGATTGTGGCCCTGGTCGTGATCTTTGGCGCCTTTATGAGCATCCTGGACCAGACCATCGTGAACATCGCCATTCCTCGCCTGCAGAGTGCCTTCGGCGCAGATCTCAACGGCGTCCAGTGGGTGCTGACCGCCTACATTCTGACGCAGGGCGTGGTCACGCCCACTACGGCGTTCTTCACCAATCGCGTGGGCATCAAGCGTTTCTACGTGCTCTCGCTCTCGCTGTTCACGCTCGGTTCGGCTCTGTGCGGACTGGCCTGGAGCCTGCCGATCCTGATCACTTTTCGTATTATCCAGGGCATCGGAGGTGCCTTCCTTTTCCCGGTCGCGATCACCCTGCTCTATCAGGAGTTTCCACCCAATCAGCGTGGACTGGCCAGCGGCATCTTCGGCATCGCGGCCCTTCTGGCGCCCGCCGTCGGCCCTACTCTCGGCGGCTATATTGTGACCTACGCGGACTGGCCGTTGATCTTCTTCATTAATGTCCCGATCGGCATCCTCGGCGTCGTCCTGGCGATCTTCCTCCTGCGCGACGGCAGAGAAGATGTCCGCTCAAGCTTCGACGTAGCTGGCTTCGCGTTAGTGGCGATCGGGCTCGCATCCCTGCTCTATGCGCTCTCCGATGCCAGTACCGATGGCTGGAGTTCGGCAAAGGTTCTGGCCTTCTTGATTGGTGGACTGATTGTACTGGTCATTTTTGTGTTCGTAGAGATCTCCATGAGCCGCCGCGAGAGGCAACCTCTGGTTGATCTGCGCCTCTTTACCAATGTTCCTTACCTGACGAGCAATATTGCCAATGTATTGATCACCTTCGCTTTCTTCGGCGGCCTGTTCATCTTCCCGGTCTACCTGCAGAACCTGCGCGGTCTGAGCGCCTTTCAGGCGGGTCTGCTCCTGCTGCCGCAGGCGTTCGCCTCGATTATCAGCGCCCTGATCGGTGGTCGCATTGTGGATCGGGTCGGTGTGCGCGTAGTGGTCATACCTGGCCTGGTCGTGTTGGCCTTTACGCTCTGGCAATTCACGTTCTTGACGCTCGACACGCCCTACATCTGGCTTCAGGGTATGTTCGTCCTGCGTGGCATCGCCCTCGGTCTGATCATTCAGCCGCTGAACGTCTCGGCGCTCTCGGATATCAACCCGCGCCGTTTTGCCCAGGCATCGTCGCTCTATACGGTCATGCGCTTCGTCTCGACGTCGCTGGGTATCGCGGTGCTGGCGACGCTCGTGCAGACGCAGGCGAAGATCCACTATAGCCACCTTGCCGAACTGGTGACGTCCGCGTCCCCACCTGGACAACTGGTCACACGCTTGCAGCAGTACTTCTTCACCCAGGGCATCCCACTGCAAAATACCAGAGCCGCCGCGATCCAGGAGGTGATTCGGCTGGTGCAGCGCCAGGGCTACATGCTGGCGCTGCAGGACGCTTTCTGGCTGACCCTTATCGTTATCCTGGTGGCGGTCGTCGCGGCGTTCTTCATACGCTCGCGCCGACAACCGGCGGTCGCTCCCTCCGACGGCAGCTCACGCCCCATCGATGAGGAGGATCGCGAGGCCCTGCTCCCGGCCATTACTATGGATTGACACTTCCCCGCTTGAAAGACGGGGAATTCTTCCTTCGACCAGGGGGCTTGCTCCTTGCGTGCCCATCGCGCCGCCACAAGGAACGGCCATTCATCCTCCACGCGAGAAAAATGGGAGTTTTCTGGCCCGCCCGTGTAATCTCTTATAGTCGTAAATACACCAACAAAGGGGAACATCTATCATGCACCGTACCATACTCGTTTCGCTGCTATTGAAAGATATTGTTCCGGGAATGAGTGCCGAAACGACGATTCACCTGCATTGATCATGTATGGTGACTATCACACGTCGCTTGGTTCCAACGTACTGCGCAATCGTTTCAGCTCAGCACGAAACTCCTCCTCCATTTTTTGCTTCTGTTCAGCGGGCATAAAACTATGCCTGACGCCATTGAGCAGAATATTGTCGATAGTATCAAGCGAAAAGTGAAAAGGATCGTGAAGCGCGTACATGTTCTGATTGAGCGTAGTGTGAAACAGCGGTGGATCATCTGAATTGATCGATAGGGGGACACCAGCGGCATAGAGATGTGGGAGAGGATGTTCAGCAAGGTTGGCATAGACCCCCAAGCAAATATTGCTGTAGGGACAGACCTCCAGTGGAATCTGGTGTCTTACCAGGTGAGCGACTAATGCTGCGTCTTCGATGGAGCGCACGCCATGTCCGATGCGTTGTGCTCCCAATGTATGGAGTGCGCCCCATATGCTGGCCGGGCCGACCGTTTCGCCCGCGTGTGGCGCGCTATGCAGCCCGCCGGAGAGCGCCTTCTCAAACCAGGGTGCGAATTGCTCAGGTGGACAGTCTACTTCAGTGCCACCCAGTCCCAGCGCCACTACGCCCTCATACATATCCTCCAGTGCGACCGCTGTAGTATATTCTGCCCGCCTTCTCCGCTGTGTTACGCCCCGAATATCGCGGACAATATCGAATACCCAGCGCATCTCGACGCCAAAACTGGCCTTCGCTCGTGCTCTGCCTTTGTTCAAGCCTTGAAAATACATATCATGTGGTACACCTAACGAGTATTCGTGTGTACTAGCCGAGAACGTTACCTCAGCGTAGCGCACATGTTGCCGCGCCATCTCCGCGCCGAACTCGTATGCGATCAGTTCATAATCGTCAGCCGTCTTCAAACAGCTCGAAATTGCGAAGAAGATCTCGACAAAGTGCGGGAAGTTGCGAAACTTAAACCATTCCCTTGCTTCTTCTACCGTCGTGACTGGCAACGTCACTTTATTGCGCTTTGCCAATGCTATCAGTGTCTCTGGCCGAATAGCCCCTTCCAGATGCACATGCAGCTCTGCCTTCGGAGCCTCTTGCAGGTAACGTCTGATACGCTGTTCTCTCTCCATCAATCATTATCACCTGGTTGCTGCAGCGGCTTCACTACATCAGGTGCCTTCCCCACCCTCGGGTGCAGCCACGATTTCACGCGCAGGTAGAGCGTGATCAGTCCGCTGAACCACAGGCCACCGTAGACATAACCCGCCATGACGTCGCTGGGCCAGTGCGCGCCCAGGTAGACGCGCGATGGGCCGATCGTCCCGATCAGGCTTGTGAGGAGCGCGATCAATGTGTTGCGCAGCTTGCCTGAGCGCCAGTTCGTTGCTAAGAGATAGATCAGCAGGCCATAGAAGTTGACGTAGTACATGACGTGCCCACTGGGGAAGCTTGGCTCGTTGATGACGCGCACCACCGTGACCAGCTCCTGCGTCGGACGTGGACGCTTGATCAGGCGTTTGACCAGTACGTTGAGCAGGCTGGACGAGGAGGTGAGCAGGACGAAGATCGCCTCTAAGCGGAAGCGCAGCGCCCAGAAGATACCCGCGATGCCGATAGTCTGTGGAACCGCCCACGCGGGGAAGCCGATCTCCGAGATGGCGTAAAAGAAGCGCCGCAGCCAGGGATTATGCTGCCTTTGCAGTTGCGTGGTGATCGCTACGTCGCCGGGAAATAATTGTGTGTTTCTGGCGATGACGGAGATCATAACGATACCGGAGAGCAGCCAGAGCCAGAGCGCCAGGAAGATGGTCCCCCGCGATACTGCATGCCGCCCCGATACCGAAGTTTCAGCCGCTACGCGCTGGGCTTCATTTACCGTCGTTGCAATGTCCGGCAGGGCGATTGGGGGCGCGTCCCCCAGCGGTGTGCTGATCGTATCTGCCTGTTTCCAAGACTTACCTGGCATAGAGTGACCCTTTCTCTTTTGTATCTTGCTCTTTTTTCGTGAGCTCGTTTTCTTTGAGTAGTTCGCTGCTCCTTGCGCGCCCGGTATGCTGTGTGCGTCTCGTGCGGGGATCGCTCATGTTGGGTCCGCTGGCGACCTGTGCGGGGACGCGTACCTGGAGCGCGTCTGGAACAACCTCTATGGCGGTGGGCGTTATCCCTTGCGAGACGCCATCGGCGTGCACTTCGACGGGAGTGTCAGCGGTGATACGTAGCGATCTGGCTGTGCACCGGGTGACCTTCGGCAGCAGTGCGCGCCTGCCCTGGCTGATTGAGAAGGCGTGACGCAGGTATTCCAGCTTGCTGAAGTTTTTATAGATGAGCACATCGAGCAAGCCATCGTCCATTACCGCGCCGGGCGCGAACTGCAGGCGCGCGCCGTAGTATGGCGTGTTGCAGACGCTGACCTGCACTGCATGGTAAGGACGGCTTTTGCGCCCGTCGAAGGAGATTTTGAAGCGCGTCGGGCGAAAGGCGAACAGGGTGTTGAGCCCGTCGATGATGCCGCGCAGTGTGGTGAGTAGTCCTTTCCGCTTGATCTCCTCGGCGGCGGGAAAGAGCGCGGCCTCCAGGCCCACGCCCGACACCTCTAGAAAGACCTGGCCGTTGACTTTTCCCACGTCGATGCGTTTTGTCTGCCCGTCGGCGATGATCCTGCATGCCTCGTCGATATCTTCAGAGATGTCTAGACTGCGCGCTATGTTGTTCATCGTGCCCGTCGGGACGACGCCGAGCGTGCCCCGCGTGCCGATCAGGCCCGTCGCGACGGCGTGGATGGTTCCGTCGCCGCCCGCCGCGATCACGACATCCACGTCCTTCTCCTCTGCAGCTTGCTTTGCCAGCCCCTGGCCGGGGTCCTCCGACGTGGTGTAGCGTACCTCTAGCTCGATGTTCTGGCTGCGTAGCGCCTCCACAATTCGCTCTTCGTATTGCTCGGCGTTACCCTGGTCCGGAGCCAGTGTTGAGACTCCGGAGACGGGGTTGAGAATAACAATAGCGCGCATAGATTTATCCGACTCCCTGCTAGAACAGTGTTCATGTGCCCATTTCTATAGATTATACGTCAGAGCTGATGCTTTCGTGTTAGCAATATTGCTGGGAAAGAACTTATGCATGTATATAACATTATTTGCATTGCTTAACGTTATGAGATTATAATAAAATCAGATTGTACCAGTCATCCCATTAGTCGCCGAAACAGCTCTGCGCGCCTCAGCATGAGAATCTAAAGTTGAATCCCTTACATCTTGTTCGAAGTGCTGAACGGTTTCATAGTGCCCCATTTGTAGACGCTGACCTCAAGAAATACCACAATGTAGAGAACATCACGAGGAGGTTTACCATGCAACAACGAACTGGAAATGTACGCTGGGGAATTGCTGGACTTTTAGGAATCGGCATCGTGATTAACTACCTGGATCGTGTCAATATCTCTGTCGCCACTCAACCCTTAGAGCACGACTTCCACTTGACGGCAGGAGAAATGGGCATCATCCTCTCCGCCTATCTATGGTCCTATGTCTTGCTTCAGGTTCCAGTTGGCGCGCTGCTGGATCGCTTTGGTGTCAAGTGGCTGGTGCGGATCGGGACCGTTGTCTGGGCCCTGGCGACCTATATGACGGCCATTGTCAGTGGACTGGGCCTTGTGATCCTGTCGAGAATCCTGCTCGGCGCTGCGGAAGCGCCGATCTTCCCAGGCGCCGCCAAGGCAACGGGCTATTGGTTCCCCCTCAAAGAACGCGGCCTGGCAACATCGGCCTTTGATGCGGCAGCCAAATTCTCAAACGTCATCGGCATTCCACTTGTCGCAGCCGCTGTCACGCTCTATGGATGGCGAGCCGGCTTCTATGTGACAGGGACGCTCAGTTTGCTCTATGCTATCCTCTTCTGGATTGGCTATCGTGATCCCAGTCAGGCGAAGCGATTAGCACCAGAGGAACGCACTTATATTGTTGAGGGAGGGGCTCAACAGGAGGGCCAGATTTCAGGCAATCCACTGGCAAACTTAGGTTTCCTGCTGCGGCAACGGAAGGTCTGGGGCTTGACGCTGGGGTTTATGGCCTATGGCTACTCGTTCTACCTGTTCTTGTCGTGGATACCAGGGTACCTGCAGACGGCGTTGCACATGACCGTCTTGAAGAGTGGTTTCTATACGATTATTCCCTGGGCGGTGGCCACTGTAACGGATATCGTGATTGGTGGCTGGTTAGTCGATACCTTGATAAGGAGAGGATACAACGCGACCAGGGTGCGCCAGACGCTCTTTACTGCTGGCCTGATATTGGGGATTGCCGTGATTGGTGCCGCCTTTACTACTAATCCAAACATCGCGATCCTCTGGATCTCTATTGCGCTTGGCGGCCTCGCCTTCGCTGCCCCTATTGGTTGGAGCATTCCAGGGTTGATCGCCCCGAAGGGAACCGTAGGAGCAGTCGGCAGCATTATGAACTTTTTCAACAACCTGGCAGGGATTATCGCGCCAATTGCAGCCGGGTTCATCTTTGAGAGTACCGGCTCATTTGCCGCCAATTTCATAGTGGCTGGTGTCGTTCTCGTTCTCGGCATCATCTGCTTCCTAACCTTGCTCGGTTCAATCGAGCAGATTCAAATGCCGCAAATCAGTCCGGCAGTGGGATCGGCTGCGAGTACAAGATAAACGAGGTAACGGTTCAGGACCTCTCAGCGGGCTACTTTGCTCCGCAGCTCGCACAGGTTTTGCGTGGCTGGCGGGCTGTAAGAATCGTTCAGCTCGCCGACAATCTTGGGACTCCACGTCTCGTGGAACAATGCAAACTTCTCCGCGAGGCATACTTTTTCGATCATGAGATGCTCTCCTCGTAGCGCCGTAGCGCAATTTCAATTTGGAGCTGTGGTTATCATAGTAATAGCACCACTTGCTCAGATCATATGGGATGCAAGCAGTTACTGAGGCGCTCGTTTTATTGTATCCTTTTGGAGGAGGCATCGGCGATGTGGGAGAAGCACAACCTGCGCAGGATATCCCTGTTCGCCCTGCTATGTCTTTCTATAACGCTCATAGCAGCGGCATGCGCAGCTTCTATCAGTCCCAACAACCAGACAACGGCGGCGGCGCCCGCCAGTCAGCAGATCTTGCGTCTCCCGATAGGCGCGACCGACTTCACCACCCTCGACCCGGCCCTTGTGCAGGATGCAGGCGATGTCGAGGCCATTCAAACCCTCTTCACGGGCCTTGTACAGTTCGACGATCAGGGCAACTTAAAGGACCAACTCGCCGCCTCACATTCTATTTCGTCCGACGGGCTGCGCTATACGTTCACCCTGAGATCCGATCTGAAGTTCAGCGATGGCACGCCGCTTACGGCAAACGACGTGGCCTACAGCATCAACCGCACGCTGCTCCCGGCCACACAATCGCCGGTTACTAACTATCTGAACCTGATCAAGGACTACGATAAGATCACGAGCGGCCAGATCAAGACGCTCATCGGCGATAGCCTCATCGTGAAAGATCCGCAGACGTTGGTGATCGTGTTGAAACAGGCACGGCCCTATTTCTTGCAGACCTTGACCTATCCCACCTCCTATGTCGTTGAACGCAAGCTGATCGATCGCTATGGAAAGAACTGGACGGACCATCTGACCGAGGGTGGTGGCGCGGGCCCGTTCAAGGTTGCCAGCTATAGCCATACGCTTGGTCTGGATGTTGTGCCCGACCCGTTTTATTATGGACGCCAGCCGAGGCTGAAAAAGATCGAGTTTCGCATCTCGGGTGACGTAAACACTACATACGAAGCGTACCTGAGCAATCAGTACGATGAGGCCGCTATTCCGATAGACCAGCTCGATGGCGCAAAGAGCCGTCCAGACTACGTCCACACACCATCCCTGGTCTTGAGCATGATCCAGTTGAACTACAATATAAAACCATTCGATATTTTAAAGATTCGCCAGGCATTTGACGTTGCCCTCGATCGCGATCTGATCGCGAAAAATCTCTTGCGCGGTGTGGTAACGCCGACGCATCGCTATATACCGGTGGGTATGTATGGAGCGAATCCCCAGCCGGTCAAGGGGCCCGACGGGACGGCAGATACAGGCGAGAGCAGGGAAAAAGCTGTAGCCTTACTACAACAGGGCCTCCGGGACGGCGGCTATAGCAATCTTAACAGCCTGCCGACCATCACGCTTACGACGGCAAATACGCCGGGTTCACTGAAGTTGGCGAACGTACTGGTCGATCAATGGCAAACCATTCTGGGCGTTACTGTACACATTAACCCGGTCGATCCCAACCAGTACGACCAGTATATTGGCACGGGAAACCTTCAAGCCTGGGTGTATAGCTGGCAGGCGGATTATCCCGATCCACACGATTGGCTGGTCGTTTTCTTCGGCAAAGGGCAGGACTACAACAGTATGCACTTTGGGCAGAACAATTCTGCTATGGCGCAGGAGCAGCAGGCCCTACAGAATATGATGGCACGGGCAGACACGCTCAACGATCCGACGGCGCGAGCCAGGATGTATAACCAGATCGAGCAAGAGCTGGCAAGCCAGACGGCGTGGATTCCATTGTATCAATCATCCAGTAATTTCCTGCGCAGTCCCAGGGTGCACGGCATCGTAGATAATCCGCTGGGCGTCATCAATCCTGATGATTGGGCCAGCATCTATATCACGATTTGAGGGGAATATGCTGCAATTTCTTATCAAAAGGCTTGTTGGAGGCGTATTTGTGCTACTGGGCGTCTCCTTCATTACCTTTATCATCGGATATTTCACCCCGATCGATCCGATCCGTCAGCTTATGGGCCAGCACTATACGTATGCCGGCTGGCTCCAACTGCGACACGCATACGGTCTGGATGAGCCGTGGTACCAGCAGTATTATAATTTCCTGCTCCACTTCGTCAGATTTGATTTCGGCACATCCATTCACTATCAGAACCGCTCCGTGTGGGCTATTCTCAAAGACGGGGTGCCGATCTCGACGGAACTGTCAAGCTGGGGCCTGCTCTTAACCCTCATCCTGGGCATTCCAGCAGGCATTCTCTCCGCCGTCAAAGCCAACACCTGGATCGACACCACAAATATCACCATTGCGCTGCTGTTCTACGCGCTGCCAGGCTTTATCATCGCCGTCTTTGCGCAGGTGATTATCGTCTGGTGCAATGTGCAGTTCGGCCTCAACTGGCCCGTCGCCAACTGGGGCGCGCCCTGGCACTATACACTGAGCGACATTCAGGCGAAGCTGGTGCCGATCCTGATCTATGCGGCGGCAGGGTACGCCTACTTCGCCCGCCTCGCTCGCGCCAGCATGTTGGAGGTGCTCAACCAGGACTACGTACGCTCGGCACGCGCCAAAGGGCTATCAGAGCGCGCGATCATCTATAAACACGCTTTGCGCAATGCGCTCGTTCCCCTCATCACCTCCATTGGACCCGCCATCGGCCTGCTCATTGTGGGCTCACTATTTATCGAGCGCATGTTTAATATACAGGGCATCGCCCACATTGCCATCGACGCGGTGAGTCAGGGCGACTTTCCAGTCATCCAGGCGACGGCTCTACTCGCTGCGCTCGGTATCGTGACGGGCAATCTGCTCTCAGACGTGCTCTACACGCTTGTTGATCCGCGCATCAAGCTTTCGTGAACAATGGAGGTCAAATGGGTACAGGTGATAGAGGCTTTGATCGTGTTGCGCGAGGAAGTGTAACGTCAACCACCCTCAAAAGAGTTCCAGATGAGCCCGAGTCCCGGTTGCCAGAAGATACAAGGCCGCACCTCTCGCCGCTGCAGATCTCTCTTCAGTATCTCTGGCATGATAAGCGGGCACTCATCAGCGGGGGTATACTTTCATTCCTCGTTATAATTGCTATTATAGGGCCGCCAATCTACCAGCATATTGGTGGTATCTATCCCAGCGACCTGTCTGGATCGATTGGGCCGGGCCTCTATCACCAATATTATCATGAGGAGCTGTCTCGCCAGGACGAATTGCCCTCGGCCCAGTACTGGCTCGGCACCGATAGCGTCGGACGCGATATCCTGGCGCGGCTGATGCAGGGCTTGCTCATCTCGCTGACGGTCGCGGTGGTCGTCGAGATTGTCGATGTCGGTCTGGGCCTGCTGGTCGGTGTTCTGGCGGGCTACTACGGTGGGTGGATAGATCAACTGCTGGCCCGTTTTACCGATCTCATGTTCGCGTTCCCCTCGTTGCTTTTTGTGATGCTACTGGTGGGCGTCTTCGGCCCTTCGGCAGCCACGTTTTTCAATAAGGTTCCGCTTTTCGGTGATCCCGGCAATGCACGCCTGCTGGTTGTCTCCGTCGCCCTGGCATTCACGAGCTGGCCCATGATGGCGCGTTATGTGCGTGGGCAGACGCTGCAGATCAAAGAGCAGCAGTTCGTCGAAGCTGCGCACGCGTGCGGCACAGGCAACCTGCGCATGATCACACGGCACATCATCCCTCACCTGCTCAGCATCATACTGGTTGCGTCCGCGCTCGATATCTCCGGCACGATCATCGGGGAAGCAGGTATCAGCCTGCTTGGTCTCGGCGTCACAGATCCCGGATCGAGCCTCGGTCTGATGATTGCGGATGCTCTCGATCTGATCGATACTCACCCCTGGGAGGTCCTGGTGCCCACGGTCGTGCTGGCCACTATCGTGCTCTCGTTCTCGTTCCTGGGCGATAGCCTACGCGATGCGCTCGACCCTAAACGGAACATCCACTGATAACTGTTCAGGACCCCCTCATGTAGTAGGGATGGGGCTTGCCCCCATCCGGCTCTGGGGGCGAGATCAGGCAGAGAAGCAGCATTCTCGGGAACCGGATGGGGCAAGCCCCATCCCTACTGAAGAGATACTACAGAGCACATATACAAAAAATACATGCCCTGTATGCTTTGAAGAAATCTATTCTACAAGCACCTGCAATTGCTCAAGCACCCTGTAGCATAGGTGATCGATTGTTTCATGTGTTTCCCTTTCCTCTTGTCAAACCAGCCATATCATGCAATAATGGACGCGCATTATACAACTGAATAGGTAGATATTTCTATCCAATGGGCAGGACGCCCTCCCTCTTCTACATACAAAGCAACAAAGAGATAACAATGCAGCACAATGTTGGATCTATAACGTGGTAGCGATGGAGCGAGAATGATCAGGCGCGGTATTATAGTACTTTTGCTGGGTGTCGGACTCTTCTTCTGTGCCTCACTGTGCCTTTCCCTGCAAGCAAAAACAGCGCTAGCTAGTGAGGCGGCGTATACTGGTAGTATAGCGGTGTCGCCCTCTGCGACTGCGACCCTGAGCGCTACAGCGACTCCTATTAACCATGCGGTTGCAATGCC